>MDTG01289227.1_pt1 | contig 24772 bp, 45 predicted proteins | sample 811421 | NCBI WGS metagenome assembly MDTG01 (sample SAMN05326645, study PRJNA326480) | marine metagenome | isolation source: seawater | place: Pacific Ocean: South East | collected 2011 | reverse complement strand
TATGCGTTATCAATTATTTCATAGCGATTTTCAATCTTCTGATGATAAGAAAAAAGTCATAAAAATTGTTGACAAATTCATCAATAAGCTGGTATAATTACATTCTATTCGGAGGTTATTAGAATGAAAAAGATTCCATTTGTCGGGCTGCACGCTCATTCTGTTGCTGGCTCTATCTTTGATGCTCTTGGATTCCCCCAAGAGCACATGGACTTCGCTTATGAAAATGGCATGGATGCTCTTGCGTTGACAGACCATGGTAATATGAATGGTCTTCCACATCAGGTTCTTCACGCGAAGAAGATGAAAGAAGAAGGTCGAGACTTCAAGCCAATCTTTGGTGTCGAGGCTTACTTTCTTCCATCGATTGAGGACTGGAAACAGGACTATGAGGCTGCAAAGGCAGATAAAAAGAAAAGCAAAACACTAAGCAAAGATGTTACGGCAACAACAGTTGAGGATGAAGATGCATCAAAGAAGGCGGTTCGTAATATCTTAAACCGCCGACGACATCTTATTCTTTTGGCCCAGAACCAAGAAGGTCTGAATAATCTTTTCTCTCTTATCTCTGAATCATTTTCGCCCGGTAATTACTATCGTTATCCACGAGTTGATTACAAATTACTCGAAAAGTATTCTGACGGCGTTATAGCGGCTTCGGCTTGTTTGGGCGGTGTTTATGCGGGGAATTATTGGGAGAACCGTGACGACGGCGACGAGGCTGTTCTAGAGGCTATGCGAGATACAACCCGCAAGATGATTAATATTTTTGGTGATCGCTGGTATGGAGAGCTTCAGTGGAACAATATTCCAGAGCAGCACAAGCTTAATAAATTTATCATTCAAATGCATCGAGAATTTGGTATTGGGCTGATTTCAACTTCTGACTCTCATTATCCAAATCCTAACGCTTGGAAGGACCGGGAGCTTTATAAACGCTTAGGGTGGCTTGGTAAATCAAAGCCCTCTTGGGCAGGCGACGGAGAGCTTCCAATTGATGTAGAGGAGATCGGTTACGAGCTTTATCCTCGCAATGGAAACCAAATGTGGGAGGCTTATAAAAAGTATTGCTCTGAATGTGGTCAACAGTATGATGACAATTTGATTATGCAATCTATTACTAATACTTATCATATTGCTCATGAAAGAATTGAAAAATTTCTGCCAAATAACGATGTCCACCTACCGGACTTTGTTATTCCTGCGGGCGAAACCGCAGATTCTGCTTTGGAAAAGTTTTGCATGGAAGGTTTGAGACTAAAAAACCTATATAAAAAAGAGAATTATACAGAAAGATTGCGTGAAGAATTAGCTGTTATCTCTGCACGAGGATTCTCGAAATACTTCCTAACAATGGACCAAATCAGCAAAAAAGCAACACAAAAAATGCTTGTTGGTCCCGGTCGAGGGTCTGCGGCTGGCTCACTGGTGGCTTACTCTTTGGGTATTACTCAAGTAAATCCTTTAAAGTACGGGCTTCAATTCTCTCGTTTCCTCCGCAAAGATGCAAAGGACTACCCTGATATTGATTATGATGTGGCTGATAGCATGGAACTTAAGGAAACCTTGATTCAAGACTGGGGTTCTGACAAGGTGGCACCCATTTCAAACTGGAATACTCTACAGTTGAAGTCTCTGATCAAAGACATCTCAAAATTTTATGGAATCGAATTCTCCGAAGTCAACTCTGTGACTTCAGCCATGGTTGGCGAAGCCATCGGACCAGCTAAGAAAAAGCATGGCATGACTGCTGGACTCTACAATCCAACCTTTGAAGACCTGATGGAATTCAGCGAATCTTTAAATAAGTTTCTTGCCAAGTATCCACACGTTAAGACTCACGTCGAGAGGCTTGTTGGTCAAGTCCGGTCATGCTCGCGACATGCTGGCGGCGTTGTGGTCGCTGAAGATTTGGATAAGCGTATGCCCTTAATCAATTCCGGCGGCGTTCGACAGACTCCTTGGTCCGAAGGGCAAAACGTTCGTCACCTCGAACCAATGGGCTTCATTAAGTTTGATGTTCTGGGCTTGTCTACACTGAAGATGATTGAGGGTTGTATCTCACATATCTTGCGACGACACTATGGCATTGTGGAGCCGACATTTGAAGATATTAAAAAGTATTACGACAATTATCTGCACCCAGACGTGATTGATTTAAATGATGAAAATGTATACAAGAACATCTTCCATGAAGGAAGGTGGGCTGGCGTCTTCCAGTTCACTGAAACAGGGGCACAAAACTTTTGTCAAGAAGCAAAGCCAATGAATCTCATTGACTTGGCTGCTATTACTTCCATTTATCGCCCCGGTCCACTATCCGCTAACGTTCACAATGATTATGTCGAGGCAAAAAATAGACCACACCTTGTCAAATACTTGACAGAAGAACATAGAGAGGTTACCGAAGAAACATATGGCTTCTTGATTTTCCAAGAGCAAATTGCTTCAATGGCTCACCGCTTAGGGACAGACATCTCTTTGGACGAGGGAAATATGCTGCGTAAGGTTCTTACCAAGAAGGGCACAGGAAAAGCGGCGAAAGTAAAAAATGAGTTGAGAGAAAAGTTTATTTCTGGGTGTATCAACAAGGGATTGCGGAGAACTACCGGCGAAAGGCTTTGGGAAAACTTTGAATATTTTAATGCTTACGGCTTCAACAAATCACATGCCGTTTCTTATTGCCTAATTTCTTATCAGTGTGCTTGGCTTCTGAATTATTACCAGTCTGAATGGATGGCGGCTTTTCTGGACAAAGAGCCAGAGTCTCGAAAAGAAAAAGCGATCAATATCGCAAAATCTTTTGGTTTTAAAATTAAAGAGCTTGATATCAATTCCTCTGGTCGAGTCTGGGAAATTTCAAAAGACGGAACAACTTTGATTCAGCCCCTGTCATCTATTAAGGGTCTTGGAGATGCAGCCATCGATCAGATTGTCACCCATCGCCCATTTAAAAAAGTTGAAGATTTTCTTTTCAGTGAAGAGATAGTCTATTCAAAATTAAACAAAAAGGCACTTGATGTATTGTGTCGTGCTGGAGCTATGAATAGTCTCGTTGATGATAGGTTTTCGGGAGCAAAGCACTTCTGGTCTGCAATATGCGTAGACAGGCCAAGAAAGCTGAAAAACCTAGAAGAAAACATTGAGGCGTACAGACCAGAAGGAGACTTTAGTGACGAGGAGAAAATTGGCTATTTAGTCGAATTAACAGGAGTATTCCCATTTAATCGAGTGATGAAGGGTGATGTTTATCAGCAATTGAATGAAGCCCATATTCCAGCGATTGCCAACTACGACCCACAACTATCAGAAGTGGTTTGGTTTATTCCGCGTAAGGTTATTCCCAAAAAGACAAAGACTGGAAAGACATACTGGATTGTTGAAGTCATCGACGACACAAATACTTTAACAAAAATTCGTGCATGGGGAATTCAAGACTACGATAAGATCTTTGTGAATAAGCCATACATGGCTAAGTTAGAACACAATGATAAATGGGGATTTTCAACACGTAGTTTGCGAAGAAATTTTAAAAGAATTTCTTGACAAAAAACAAATCACCGGTTATAATATAAGAACAATCAGAGGTGATTATGCAAATTCTAGGTTATGCTTGTATCAATATGGGGCTTTCGGAACAACCGAAAAGCAAAAGAGTAACAACCAACCGTTCGATGATCAAGCGAACGTTTAAAGAGAAGGGTATTGCATATGCTTCTGAACTTGCTTTGCAAAACTGCATAGATCTTGGAAAAATTATCAAATGGAATTACAGCAACGATATTCATTTCTACAGGATGTCTTCTAATATTTTTCCTTGGGCATCAGAGTATGAGCTTTCTGATTTGCCAGATTATGAAAAGATTTGTAAAGCACTCCATGAGGCGGGGAATTTTGCCAAGTCAGTAGGTCAGCGGTTGACAACCCATCCGGGACCGTTCAACAAACTAACGAGTCCCAAAGATCACGTAATCGTGAACACCGTTCGTGATCTGGAAATCCATGGTGAACTGATGGATCTCCTTGGCATGCCCCGTTCTCCTTGGGCTAAAATTAATATTCACGTTGGTGCTACTTATGGCGACAAGCCATTCGCAATTGACAACTTCTGTCGTAACTTTGAAAAGTTATCTGATTCTGTGAAGTCACGCCTAACAGTAGAAAACGATGATCGAGAGTCTCTGTATTCTACAGCCGAACTTGTGGAAGAGATTCATTCTCGTATCGGTATTCCTGTCGTGCATGACTTCCATCACCACTTGTTTACACACCGTGGCATGTCTCAAGCAGAGGCATTGGCTATGGCGTGTACTACATGGGGTGATGTCATCCCAGTTGTCCATTACTCTGAATCCAGAGCAGAGGAGCACAACAATCCGAAGATCAAACCACAGGCTCACTCTGATATGATTAGGAATTACATTGACACTTACGGTCAAGAGGTTCATATTATGATCGAGGCAAAACACAAAGAGCTTGCCCTTCTCGAATACCGCAACAAATACCACAACACACAACAGCTTCTTGCAGGATAAACAAATGTTAAAAGTAGACGTAATCATTGGGATGCAACACGGAGATGAAGGTAAGGGAAAAGTTACCCATCACCTTCTTAGAAAGGGCGGATACACTCACTGTGTTCGATATAATGGTGGCTGTAACGCAGGTCACACAATCTACCACAACGGGGAAAAATTTGTCACACATCACATTCCCGCTGGTGTTTTCTTTGGTGTAAAAAGCATCATTGGACCCGGTTGTGTTGTGGATATTCATAAATTTTTTGATGAGATTAAGATGCTCCGCGAAGGCGGTATTGAGGTTTACGACAAAATTTTTATTGCCAAAAACGCACACATCATCCAAGGGACTCATCAGCGGGTAGATTCAAGAGAGGCAAAACTGGGAACAACTAGGACCGGGAACGGTCCTTGTTACAGTGACAAGTACGCGAGGATGGGAAAAAGAGCAGAGGATTATCCCATTTTGGAAGATTATCTGGTAGATATGTATGAAGAATTTTATCTAGCATACCCAGATGCAAAAGTGCTGTGCGAAGGTGCTCAAGGTGCCGAATTGGACATTGATTGGGGAGACTATCCTTATGTGACTAGCAGTCATTGTACGACCGCCGGTGCTTGCTTGAATGGGTTTCCTCCTAGTTCTATTAGGAATGTTATTGGTGTTGCAAAGGCATATGAAACCTATGTAGGCACCAAGCAATTCCAGCCGGAGAGCGAAGTATTCAACGACCTTCAAGTAGCAGGACAAGAATTTGGAGCAACGACGGGTCGCAAAAGACAATGTAACTGGATGAGTTTGCCAAATCTGGAGCGTATTATTAAGATGAATGGGGTCACTAACTTGATTTTTAATAAAATGGACGTTTTAGAGTCTGTAGGTTCTTGGTCTGTATATGTCGATCATAAGAGAAATAATCTTTTTACATTTCAAAACAAAGAGCAATTTTGTGATTATGTGAAGAGTTATTTTAATATGGTCGATGTCGTCTTTTCCGGAAGCCCAGAGAAGGTATAGTGCCGAAAAAGAAAATAACGTTTCTCGATTTACATGGCGTGTCGCACGAAGATGCAGACTTTGTAATAGAGAAATTCATCACAGATAATTTTCAGAAAATGCCAGTTAAAATTATAACCGGGTATTCAGATTATTTCATTGATAAGATAAGGTTTTATGCTAAAAAATACGAATTAGGGTGTTATCCAATAGCCCCAAACAATGAAGGATGTTGGATATTTTTCTTAGACGATTGGAAAAAAGTGCTTGACAAAAGCGAAAGTAAATGTTAATATATAATAGTAAACAAAATAGGAGTTACACACAATGACGAGTGGTTTTGAAATTTTTGAAAACGTAGTTGAGATTCATCAAGAGGTGCAAGACGAAGATTTATCAACCAAAGAAGAAAAAATGGTGGCGTATGTTCGAGAACTGGCACAGATCGAAGATCAAATGGAGCCGCTAAAAGAAATGAAACGACAGCTTAAGGCAGACTACAAAGAAGCCGGTTGGTTGACAGGGGATGAGATTTCTATGACAGTAAAGGCTTATCGAATGATGAAGTCAGAAACATTTGACTTTGATGAGTTTACAAAAGTCTATGAATCATTGGCGAAAATCACAGGTCGAGGATAGCGATGAGTGGATCCGCAACAGCAATTGGTGGCTATAAATATGAGCATAAGCTAGTTGAACAATTTGTTGACTGGGAATTCTGTTCTGACGCAAGAGATATGTTGGGTCGTATGGGCAACTCTCTAGCCTTGGTTGAGAGCGTTGCAGCAAGAAAAGTAAAAGGTTCTGTAAAGCCAGATATCGAAGTCGGTGTTAAGTTCTCCAGTGGAGATGAAAAACAAATTCCTATCTCTGTTAAGAAATGCAAATTAGACTTTGATTACAATCATATTTGCAGAACAAGTGTTGAAAATTATAGTAATATTTTTGGCATTGACAACACTGTAGCGAGATGCTTGGCAGTATTTACTGGTGAAATGAAGCCTTCAGAGAATATGGACCTTCTGAAATCGGAAGTATCTCCTTCTGGAAAGAGAAAAACATTCAATGATTTTAAGCCAGAGTATGCCTCTCTTGTTGTTGAGTGGCTTGAAGCAAACAAGAAGCAGGTTGTAAATTATGCATTTTGTGGCTCTGGGCAAAAACCAGAGTTCTTAATCATTGGTGTGGAATCTGAAGAAGGAATCAATCCACACATTTATAAAATGGATGATGTTGTTTCTCATTTTTATAAAAAGCCGGTATCGATTTCTTCACGAGGTTCAATTCGTTTGGGTAACGGCGAAATGGTATTCCAGCGAAAAGGCGGAACAGGTCAGCCAACAAATTTACAAATCAAGTTTAAGCCATCGGAAGTTTTAAAAAATGTGCAAAAACCTACGTGCGAATCACTAGCAAAAATCACAGGGAGAACGTAATGAGGATGAAATTAATTGATACACGCCAATTGGCTGATTTTTTAGGTATGTCAATGCAATCAGTTAGAAACAGGGCTGCATGGGGTGACTTTCCGTCTGTAACAATCGCTGGCAGATATTACTTTGAAAAAGAGGCAGTTCTTGATCACATATCGAACAGAAAACAAAAGGTTTATCTTGAAAAAAGAAAAGATCAAAATGAAGAAGTTCTTTCTTTGAAAGAAGAAAATAAAATGTTGAAAGAAAAAATCAAACAGCTAGAAAACAAGTTAGATAATGTAGCGGAGATGTTAAAATGATTTTAGAATATTATTGTACACGAGGCGATGTTGTAAAGCCGTCGCGAGCCAACCCGTCTGATGCCGGATTAGACGTACATTTCAACCCAGATGATGCAGAAGTATCTGGGGCTTACTTAGAACCGGGTGAAAGCAAGCTGTTTTCTACGGGCTTGAAGTTTGGTATTCCTCACGGGTATATGCTGGAAGTGAAAAACCGCAGTGGCAACGCATCAAGGCGAAGTTTGTTGGTTGGTGCCTGTGTTGTTGATTCTGGCTATAACGGAGAGGTCTTTGTCAACCTCCATAATGTTGGAACAAAAACACAGTTCATCGAGAGAGGGATGAAGATTGCTCAGGTTGTTATGGTTCCGGTTGTTCACTTCCGAGCACTTGAGACAAGCAAAGATAATCTTTATGATTGGCACCCAATTACCATTAGCAATAGAGGCTCTGGTGCTCTAGGCTCAACTGATAATTTGACAACAAAACATGTAGACCCTTTCGATACTCCAAAGGGCTGGGAACTTGGAGATCCGTCATGACATTCCCCACTGCTCTTTCTTATGATGATGTTCTTCTCGTTCCAAAATATTCTGATATTGTTTCTAGGAAAGAGGTTGACCTAACATCTGCTTTAGATAATTCTCGTTCCTTGAGTTTGCCAATCATTTCTTCACCAATGGATACGATTACGGAGAGTTCTATGGCTAACGCCATGTCTGAAGCAGGAGGGCTAGGAATTATTCATCGCTACAATTCCATCGAGATGCAAGCACAGTTGGCATACGAGGTGAAAGATATCACACGCCGAGCCGCTGCGATTGGCATCACAGGAGATTACTTAGAGAGAGCAGAAGCCCTTTATAGTGTTGGTGTAAGGATTTTATGTTTGGATGTTGCTCACGGTCATCACATTCTGATGCAGAAGGCTATTTCAAATATAAAATCACTATACGATGATGTTCACATCATGGCTGGAAATGTCGCAACAAAGAAGGGTTTTGAAGATCTAGCAAATTGGGGAGCAGACTCAATTAGATGTAATATTGGCTCTGGATCTATCTGTTCCACTAGAATTCAAACAGGACATGGGATGCCGGGTTTACAAACCATCTTTGAGTGCCTATCCGCAGACATCACCCGTGATGTAAAAATTATTGCCGATGGCGGAATAAAGAATAGTGGAGATATCGTGAAGGCACTCGCGGCTGGTGCAGACCATGTTATGGTTGGCTCTTTACTGTCAGGAACCACAGAAACGCCGGGTAATATTATCTATTCTGCCGATGGTTCTCGAAAAAAGATTTATAGAGGAATGGCAAGCAAGGAGGCACAACACAATTGGCGAGGAAAATATAGTTCAAATGAGGGTGTTTCGACAACCGTACCAGCCAGAGGGAGTGCCAAAGAGGTTTTGACTGATTTGGATAACGGAATTAGGAGCGGCTTATCTTATTCGGGAGCCAGAGACATACTAGAGCTACAAATGAAATCTGAATTTATTCTCCAGACTCTTTCTGGTCAGGCAGAAAGTAAGACTCATATTTTTTCTAAACAATAGTTATTAATATGGAATACGGTAAAAACGATAAGAGAATATCTTTTATGGACACAGACAAGCGTGCAGCGGAACTCTTAATAAGACTTAAGCATGATGGGCTAACTAAGACAAGATTTTTTAGAGAAATTCTGACTGGCTATCTTGAGAGAGATTCCGATATGGTTAGCTTTGTCGATAAGGTGAAAAGTCAAAGTAAAACAAAATCCACAAAAACGAAGAATATGGAACAAAAAGGAAATGAAAATAAAAACAAATTTGGATTAAATCAAGGTGAGATTGAAAACATCTTTGATATGCTAGAAAAAGAGCATCCAGATTTATAAACTTAGGTTTTTTAAAAAACTACAGACTATTTATTAATGTTATTATACCAATTTTTTGCCACTAAAAGGTATTAGGAGAAATTAAAATGAGCAAAAAGAATGTTTTAAATGAAGTACGTCGTTTCATGAAACTCGCAAACTTGGATGCTTCCTTATCTAGCAATTTTGTTACCAAGCTAGAAGAAATGGACAAAGCATACATTCGCGATGATGAAGAATCTGAAATGATGGAAGAGCAAGAAGAAGAAGAAGAAATGGAAGCAGACATGGAAGCTATGGATGACATGGATGACATGGGCGACATGGACACTATGGACGACATGGACGACATGGACGACATGGACGATATGGAAGCAGAAATGGATGACATGGAAGCAGAAATGGATGACATGGGTGATGCCGATGAAGCCGTTCTAAGTGACGAAGAGGTAGATGCTATTTTAGCTCTAGCTGACAAGTTGCGTGCAGCCAGAGATTCAGACGAAGATGAGGCAGAAGCTGAAGTTGAAGATGTCATGGAAGAAACCGAAGAACTTGAAGAGGCAGATTCGGAAGATACTCTCGAAGAGATCGTGAATGGTGTCTTGGATGAAGAGTTCACCGAAGACGACAAAGACGATAAGAAAGACAAAGACGAAAAACTGGCCGACACAGATACGGAAAAGGCTTTTTTTGCTGGAAAGTCTAAGGAAGATATCAATTTGGCGAATCTTCAAAAGCGAGCCAAAAAAGAAAAAGAAGCCAAGCCAGACGGCGACAGAGGTGATCGAGCAATAAATAGAATGAGATCCCGCGAAAGAGATGTAACCAAGGGCTACATTAGAGAAGAAGACTTGGTTCAAGAAGTATTGCGTCGTGTTAAGGCACGCTTGCAGGAAATGAGCAAAGAAGAATAATTATAATTAATTTCTCCATAAGTGAAAAGCTGGACCGCAAATGAATTCATTTGTTTGCGGTCTACCTGTATCTGGGTATTTATATGTTGATAGGTAATTTAATGATAGGAATTTTTATAGGCTATGTTTTACGTGGCTTATACAATAAGTATTTTGTTACCAAATGGGAAACCACGTCGTTCAAAGAGATTGAGTTGAGTTGCCTAAATTTACTAATGATTTCATACGAAGATTATCATTACCTTAAACAAAAAAAGGAAATGATGATGCACAAGATGGGTGTAGAAGAAAATGAAATAAAAATGAGTAAAAATGTATCCGAACAAAATATCGCCAGTTGGCAGAGAACTTCAATCAATAAATTTCTTTTGGCTATACCTCCTAGATTTCGGAGATTGGTAAAGTACAGAACTTGGCGAGGAGCTATGACTTATTTAAATACTTTTAGAAAAAATGCTTGACTTTTTTTTTAAAAAAGGCTATAATTAAAAAAGAAAAGGAGATTCTTTATGAAAAGTGTAGCTTGGAAAAATACAAGATTAGACAGCAGCAGTTTACTTTATGTACTACAGGTTGATGAAATAAAGGGGATTAGGCAGCAGAACAGGCTATTGAAAGATGTTGAAGGGTGGGAGTGTACAGGAAACGCTTACGACCCGAAAAGCAAAACAGAGAGTCTTATTTTTAGAAGAATTTTTGAGACAGAATCAGATTGGAAATTGTGGGCAAGAAAATTTCCATATATCTTGGAAGAGATAACAGAAAAGACAGGTAGACCAAAGCCGTATAAGCTAGGGCTGGCGTATCAACAAAAAACACGAGGGAGAAAAGCGAATGGCTGAAACTGATGAAAATGAAGATAAGAAAATTGAAGCACTTCTGCCTCCCGCTGAAACAAGAGTTATGGGATTGTTTCAAGAAATTAATGAAACAAAAGCAGAAGAAATTATATATGCCTTAAAGCTATACACGCTTGAATCCGGTGAAGATGTAGAATTCTACATTAGTTCTCCCGGCGGAGTGGCTTCTGATATGTTTGCTATATATGACTTTATGAGGGTTGCCAGAGAGACTACACCGATTTGTACCTATGGTTTGGGAAAAGTCATGTCTGCGGCTGTTTTGCTTTTAGCGGCGGGCACAAAAGGGAAAAGAAAGGTGGGCAAGAATTGCAGGATTATGATACATTCCATAATTGCCGGATCCTCTGGTGCAATTAATGACCTAAAAAATGAAATGAAAGAAATCAATGCGATTCAAGAAATGTACATTTCTTCTCTGTGTAAAGAAACAAAGTTCACAAAGAAAAAATTAAAAGAATTATTTTCTCAGAATGTAAATATTTATCTTTCCGCAGAAGAGGCAGTAGAGTACGGTATCGCTGATATCATAGTCTAAGGAAAGAATATATGTCGATCATTAAAGGCTTACATGCAAGAATAATTGCTAATCAGGTAAAAGAAATCATGGATAAGAAGGGGTATTCCTTTTTTGAAAGTGGTATCTTTAATGTTAATATTGTGGGAATTCGAGCGTCAGACAAGCAAGCCAATGTTTTTAACGATAGTATTTTATTGATTTACAAAAATAAAAAGAAAGAATGGGAAGTTATGAGTTCTTTGGCGACAACAGATCCCGGCAAAAAATATTTATTAGAACCGCTAAATGAAAAGGGCACCGCAATATTGGTTCCGAATCAATATTCCGGTGTCTATAAGATTGATATACACGCAAGAAATAATTCTAAGTTTTCTCACGAGGCTCTATGTCAACGATCTGGTAAGGTGAAAGTCTGGAGAGACAACAACAAAGATAATCAGATTGATTATGAATTAGGAAAAGAAGATGAGGGCTGGTTCGGAGTTAATATTCATCGTGCAAAATCTTCTGGAGAAACAGAATATGTAGGTGCTTACTCCGCTGGGTGTCAAGTTTTTAAGAATAGCACAGATTATAAATTATTTATGGACATAGTAAAGAGGTCAGCAGAGCTTTATGGAAATAGCTTTACCTATACTCTTTTGGAAGAAAAAGATTTTTAAAAATATTTTAAATTATTGCTTGACTTTTATGGGAAGTGTGGTTATAATATAAAAGTATTTATGAAAAGAGGTGTCAATTGACAAAACATTATAGTTCTGGTTCCCAAATGGGACAAAAGATTCTGAACGGCGTTAACATTTTAGCAGACAATGTTGGCTCTACCCTTGGTCCACGCGGTCGGAATGTCATCCTTCAAGAAAAGTCCAAGCGTCCAATTGTTACAAAAGACGGTGTAACGGTTGCAAACTTTGTGGATCTTGAAGATCCTGTAGAGAATGCAGCCGTTCAAATTGTGAAACAAGCTGCCGCACAAACAAACCAAGATGCTGGCGACGGGACAACCACATCAACAGTTTTGGCTAGAGAGATTTTAAATCGAGCACAAAAGCATATTTCAGCAGGAACACCCCCAATAGAGCTTCAGAGAGGCATCGAGAAGGCTGTTGACGCTATTGTAGAAAATCTTGAGAGTATTTCATCACCGATTAAGTCTGAAGCCGACATCGCCCACGTAGCGAGCATTTCTGCAAATAATGATAATGCAATCGGAAATCTTATTGCCAAGGCAGTCTCCGCCGCTGGCAAAGACGGAGCCATTACAGTCGAAGAGGCTAAGTCTCAAAAGACAAGTCTGGATCTTGTTGAAGGCTTCCGCATGGATTCTGGATGGGCTGCTAGTGCTTTTATCACAGATGAACGCCGCCGAGCAACAGTGTATGACGACCCTCTCATTCTGGTCACAGACGAGAAAATTGAACATGTTCAAGAAATTATGAAGATTCTTGAATTAGCTGCCCGCGAAGCCCGACCTCTGGTTTTTATCGCGACAGAGGTCGAGGGTCAGGCGTTAGCTGCCATGATTATGAACGCAATCAAGGGAACCTTAAAGGTTTGTGCAATTAAGGCTCCTCGTTACGGAGAAGAACGACAAAATATTCTAAAAGACTTGTCAACCTCCATCGGTGCAACGTTTGTTAGTCGTTCAAATGGAAAAAGATTACAAGATGTAAAGTTGGTTGATTTTGGAACTGCGAGCAGAATTGATGTCACTAGAGGTCAGACTACGATTATCGGCGGGCGAGGTGATCAATCAGAAATTGATCGGAAAATCGCCGACCTAAAAGATGATCTTGCTGAAGAAAGTAACTTACATGAGTGTGAGAAAATTCAAGATCGAATTGCTAGATTGGCAAGCGGAATCGCAATCGTTCGCGTCGGTGGAATGACAGAAGTAGAAATGATAGAGAGAAAGCACCGAATTGAAGACGCATTGGAGGCGGTGAGATCCGCACAGCTAGAGGGAATCGTTCCCGGCGGCGGCGTCGCATTGATGAGGGCAACACTAGACCTTGAAGTAAAAGTCGATAATGAAGATCAAGCCTTGGGAGTGCAGATTGTAAAACAGTCTATTGAGGGTCCACTTCGACAGATGTCATTAAATGCGGGATTATCGCCCGACATTATTTGCCAGCAAGTCAGGGAAAGTACAAAAGATGGCAACTATGGTTATAATTTTGTGACAAACACTATTGAAGATCTCATGGAAGTCGGCGTAATCGATCCCGTAAAGGTAACAAGAATTTCTTTACAAAATGCAGCTTCAGTCGCTGGAACGCTAATTACAACAAACTACTCGGTAATTCAAAAGTGAGCAACTATTTATGCTGTAAATGGAGGGCATCGAATGTCTAACGATGAGGTAAAAATAGATATTGTGGAGCTAGGTGGAAAAATTGACCGTATGGCAGATAGTGTTGAAGTGGTCAGACAAAGGTGTGAAGAGATGGCGATATCTCTAGGTTCTGTCAAAAAAGCAGTATATGATCCTGATCAGGGTTTATACGCAAGATTGAGAGAACTAGAACAGTGGAAAGAGAACACGTCGAAAGTAATTTGGGTAATTGCTACTAGCATAATTGGTTTAGCTACGGCAACTGTTTGGCACACATTTTTTAAACTTTAGAGGTAAATTTGAAAGTAAATATATCATATGCTGTTGAGCTTCAAGATGTTCCAGCGGAAGTTGGAAGGCTTATTGACCGATGTGGACAGCAGTTTAGGGTGCTGCACGACGACTTTGACATGATTGGTTGTTCCAACCCACTTGAGGCATTGAAGAAAATTTCAGAAATCAGGGAGTCAATGGCTCGCTTAGATCATAGATTATCAGATTGTGCAAACATACTGGGGGGATATTTAGAGGTTTCTTCTAAAGTGGAATTGGGTGAAGATTTGGTCACTTCAAGAGACGAGGAAGGAAATGAATAAAATATTTACAGAAGGCTCTTTTGTCTATGTTCCATCTAGTTCTCGATTATACCAGATGGATGAGGTTGGGAACTCTGTGACATCAGCAAAAATTTTGAATGAACCGGTTTATGTCTTGTATCTTGGTGAATCCGGTGCGGAATATAGTGAGGTTTTTTATGAAGGAAAGGTCTGGAAAACCAGCAAGGAAAACGTTTTTTTAGGAAAAGAGAAATGAGTGGAATAAAATTAACAGAAGTTTATAGTGTTGGAAACGGATCACAGAAAAAGTATTCTTTAAGGCAAGTATATTTGAATCCTAATCACATTGTTTATATGAGAGAGGAAGAGGCTTTACAAAGATTGTTGTCAGAAGGTCGTCTTATGGATGGCATGGATAAAAGACAAACGTTCACAAGAATAACTGTAAACAACAATTCGACGCAACAAGACATTCTAGTCGTGGGAAATGTAGATGCTATTTATGAAAAATTAAAATTAGAAACCAAAAGTCTGTTGAGAGGTTAGTGTGGAGATTGAGTGTAATTTTAAAGAGTTTGGACCATTTGAACCTTCTTTTAGTTATGATGGAGAAAAGAAAAAACTCGGTCGCTATGAGGGTGGTCTAATGCCAAATAAGGATTTCGGTGACAAAAAATGGTCCGTTGCCGCCAGAATTGTAATGACCAAAACGATAGAACAATATAAAGAAGAAGGACTAACAGAGCAACAAGTAATAGATGGGTGTGTCAAATTCTTAAACAAAAAGCCGTATCGAGCACGAAAGTTGCCATATGGAACACTGGCTTGCCGTCATTATATCTTCCACAAACAGGAAATCAGTGTATCATTAATGACAAATGATAGAAATAATAAAAACTTTTGGGGTAGGGGAACAATCAAATCGGGTCAGCCGGTTAAACGCGGCAGACCTCGGAAGAACAAATGAACTTTAACGAAACAATAGAAGATCACATGGAAGCAGTTGAAGTTTTTCTTTCTGAAAAATACGGAGTTGTTGTTGATTATGACCCGATGGGCATGGATGAATATTGGATAGATGATAGGGTTATAACAATCAATGATATGAAAACTCCCCAGCACCAACTTTTTGTTTTGCTTCACGAAGCGGGACATGTTGTTTTGAGGAGCAGAGAAGATTTTGACGATATGTTTCCCGGCTCTAAAACAAGTAAAATTGAAATACTAAAAGAAGAGGTGATTGCTTGGGAAGAAGCTAGGAAACTAGCAAACATCTTACAAATTCCTTTGGGTAAAGATTGGCAAATTCACGTCAGGCAGGCTATTATGAAATATGTACATTGGGTGAGGATTTAAATGGAATTAATAAATAAACCTTGGGGTCACGAAAAGATTTGGGCAAAAACAAAAGATTATATTGGAAAAATTCTTTTTATTAAGGCTGGTCATCGATTATCTAAGCAATACCACAAAGTTAAAGAAGAAACAATATTAGTTCTAAAAGGGGTCTTATCTGTTTACGATGCCGAAGATAAAATAACTAACGTACATCCCGGCGAAGTATTTCACGTTGTCCCAAACCAAATTCATCGATTCGGTGCGACTCACTCAAATGTTGAATTAATCGAGGTCAGTACCAACCACTTGAGCGATGTTGTCAGACTAGAGGACGACTATAAGAGGGAGTAGGCATGTCGTACAAATTTTATTTAGCATGTATGCTAATATTTTGTGGTCATGTGCTGGCTTGGTATCAGACCTATTCCCAATTTATTTGGGATTGGTGCAAAGATAACATCGTGCTTTTACCTTTGTTGTTTTCTATTCCTACAGGGTATCTTTTTTTATATGGCATGAGATTTGCTATTGAAGAGATGGGCGAAGTTTGGGGAGCGAGACTACTTGCTTTTGGGTTGTCGTATTTGGTTTTCCCGTTTCTGACATATTATTATTTCGACGAAAGTATGTTTGAGGCAAAAACTTTAATATGCGTCTTTCTTTCATTTGTTATAGTAGCAATACAGGTATTTTGGAAATAGGGAACTATTTATAAGGCGAGGGAAAAACCGTGAAAAATTTAATTGACCAAGCGATTGCTGACGGATTAGAAAAAATCAACGAAGAAAAATATAAATTGAGACTCTTTGAGATGGAGCTATTGGTTAGAATCGACTCGCAATATGGAGTAGAGGAAACCTTGCAGGATATTCGATCTATTGGCGGGGTAACAGTTGTTACAGCCTTGGATTCATTGTTTAGAAAAGATAGTGGATCTTATTTAAGTCACATCAAAATTAAGTTTCATCCTCGTTCAGACTCAATCACTCCCAAAACATTCGTGAAAGATCACCTTTTACCTATGATTCGCGGAAATGAAATCCCCGGCTGTAAGGTTATCCGCACAGTTAGCCAACCGGTGCAGATTAGCTAATGCCAGTTAAATTATTTATTAGACCTCCTGATACCAAGTTTGTTGCAAAAGTAGTCATATTTGATGAGAGAGGCTACATCCTCTTATTGAAAAGAAAGAAAAACCAGAAGTTTCCAGAAGAATGGGATCTTCCCGGTGGTCACTTGTTGCAGGGCGAAGAATGGATTGCTGGTGCCACGAGAGAGGTCAGAGAGGAAACTAACCTGTCTATTAAAAACCTAAAGAAAGTGTTTCAAGATGGAAGAATGGCATATTACAAAACAGATGAGTTCGAGGATAATATATTCGACCATGACGATTTGCCAGAACATGATGAGTATATGTGGGTTGATCCCAAGAAAATTGATGAAATAAATAATGTGGGACATATTTATGTAGTTGCAATAAAAAGGGCAATTGCGTGAGACTCTTATTACCATTGATCATTTTATTTCTATCTTGCGGCTGTGTAAAAAAAACTAAAATAGTTATGGATGAGATCATAATCATAGAAAGAGACATGGATATTTTAGACGAAGAAGACTTGGAAGAACTTCCTGAGTCAAAATAAAAACTTCTTTTAAACTTTTCTTTGATAGTTACTAACGGGGTTTAGCCCCGGAGACTACTATTATGAGAAACATTTTATTATTAATAGGCTTTGTTATGATGCTCACTATTCCTAGTTGTGTTAGGAGTGCAGAAGAGCCGACAAGCCACGAGCAAGCCGTTCAACAACTCAAGGAAAGCCAAGAGTGTTGTTATTTGGAATACGGCGTAAAAGAAAAGGTAGAAGGTAAAGCTGCCAAAATTTCAAGAGAGGCGGCTGTTGTTGTCCACGTTCAGCAAAGCTCCGGTAGGTACAGGGGAACTGGGACTTATTTTAAATATAAGGGGCACAATATTGTCGTGACTGCTGCTCATATCTGGGCGGAGTCTCCGCCAAAACCGCTGTCTTCTGCGGCTATGATTGAATCTCCGCATGAACAAGTGATCGGTAAAATAGTTTATTGGGATCCGTATATAGATATTGCAGTGCTTGTAGTGCCTACTATGGACAGCAGGACGCCCGCTAAATTTGTCAGAGATCCAGAATACACAGTGGGTGAAGATGTTGTTTATTCTGGTTTCCCCGGTGCAAACTCTCTTTTGACTTTTGAAGGTCAGCTTGCTGGTGATGGCTACGGAACCGACTTGGCTATGCACTCAATGGCTTGGGGCGGATCCTCTGGGTCAGGTGTCTTTGATTCCAAAGGTCGTTTTGTTGGCGTTGTTAGTTCAATTATGGTTGGTCGAGGGTTCATGGGTCCACAATTAGTTGGGACCATAGTTTATGTCGCTCCTGCCAATCTAATTGATATGGCTTATCTCAAACAGAACATTGAGAAATTGGAGGCAAAAAAGAATGACCGTTTTTAGAATATTCGTAGTATTCATTTTTTCAATGTTTGTTGCCTGCGATAACAACTTTGATTATGTTATCCACGGACAGGGAGAGAAAGAATATATTGTAACGGAGCCGGATGCAGAAATATGGATTCAATCATTTAGACAACCGGCAGCTTATGACGAAATTGATATTCTATGGGTAATCGATGGTTCGTGTTCGATGATGACTCACAAAGCGAGCGTGCTTAACGGCATCGAGGTTATGATGAACAGATTACCGACTGATATAAATTGGCGATTGAAAATGATAACGACTGGTGATGGAAGGGCTGTTCCGCAACCCAAGACATTCCCGCTGACTCGCGGAGATACTATTCAAGATGCTTTGGATATGTATAATGCACTTCCCCCTGATGGTATGGAAAAGGGCTTCTCGTCTGTCTTTAATTATATTACTTTGGATTCCTACGCACAGACTTGGATTCGCCCCGATGCTGCATTATTGACAGTTTTTGTATCCGATGAAGAAGAACAGAGCACAATGACAGCAGTTGATTTTCAAGCATGGTATCAGGGAATAAAACCAAATGTATTCTTATCTTTCATCGGCAACGTATATGCAAAAGACTCGGTTTGTACTTTTGCACCTGCGGGTAATAGCATCGGAGTAAAGTATATGAACGCAGTTAATTATTTCTCTGGAATAATCGTAGATATTTGTGAATCAGATTGGTCAGCGGGTGTAGAAGATGCAACACAGAAAATAGAGCCTTTTGAAGATATAGAGTTGGATCACGAACCATATAAAAATACAATTGTTGTTTTTGAAGATGGGGTACCAATGGACGGTGCCAAATGGAAGTATATTGAAGCTGATAATTTAGTCGAGTTCGACCCAATACCAGCTAATGGTGCATTGGTAGAAGTATCCTATGCAGTAAAATACTATAATTTATGATTTCTGCTTGACAGAAAACATTTAGTCGGTTATACTATAAGAGAAACTATTTATTACAGGTATAACTAGAGGTTCACTATGTTTAAAAAACTGTTCGACAACTTGCTGAAATATCTTGGGTATGTTTCTATCCAAGACCACAACGCAGCAATATATAGCAACGTAAAATTGCAGCGTGATTTGTCATCTTTGGCAAAAGAAAATAAAGACTTGTCAATACAAATAGAAACTTTAAACGACGAGAATCAATCTTTGTGGGATATGCTTGACGAAATTCAAGCCTCAAATAATTTTGGAAAAGATCAAGCAAGGTCGATGATGACAGAATTGGAAGAGGCTTTAACTGACGAAATGATGAGAAACTTCAAGCCAATCGCCGAAGGATAAGGAGCCTCCTATGCAGGAAGAAGTAAAAGAAGAAGAAACTATTATCGATTTGGAGCAAGAGGATTTAAAACCTAAGCCTCGCCCCAAGTTGGCACCAAGGGGCATCGAAGCCTTCACGGTCTGTCGCCAACACGATGAAACAGGCGTGTCTGGCGAGGGTGTGATTATTGAAGGTGTGGTGCTCGGAACTGGTCAGTGTATCGTTCACTGGCTTTATCCTCCACCACGCGGCGGTATCGCTATTTTCGATTCAATGTCAGATTTTGTCAAGGTACACATTGAACCACACCCCGGAAATAAAACAATAATTACCTATCAAGATGGGGAACAAGACATTTACGGTGACTAATTATAGTAAGAGGGAACAAGATGAAAGAATGGAACGAGTATAAAAGCATTATATCTGAAGTGGAAGAATTTCAGAAAAAGATGGCTGCACTAAATGACAGGTCTAAAAAAAGATTGTTTACCGGCGGCGGTAAAAATACCGCACCTTATACCATCAGACCCCCAATCGCTAGATCAAAATCGGCACCCCCCGGTTTCGGAGCGATGGGTGAATCTGACATAGATGTTGTTCCCGAAGTAAAAGACGACTTAAATAGGGATATTTGGGAAGAAGATAATTCTCTGAAGCCCGAAATATCCGAAAAATTGTTAAGAATAGCTAAAGATTTTTATGAAAGATTGGACTTGCCCGTTCCAATTTTGGACATCACTTTTACAGGCTCTATGGCAAATTATAATTGGACCGACCTATCAGATATTGATTTGCACATAGTCATAGATTATAAAGCTGTAAATGAAAATCAAGACCTTGTGAGAAACTATTTGATGGAAGCAAAATCAAATTGGAACCGAGCACACGATATTCGCATAAAGGGGCACGAGGTTGAAATTTATGTTCAAGACTCTAACGAACCACATCACTCCACAGCAGTGTATTCGGTGTCTGACGACGATTGGATTATTAAACCGCGTAGAAAGACGTTCCAAGTTAGTGAGGACGCTGTGACGCAAAAGGCAGAGCATTTCGTTAAAATGATTGATTACATTCAAAAGAGATTTGACGAAGGAAAGTACGAAGAAGTTTATGGTGATACTGATAGATTGAGGGACAAGTTAAAAAACTATCGTCAATCAGGACTTGAGACAGGCGGCGAATTTTCAGTTGAAAATCTAGTTTTTAAATATCTTAGAAATACAGAAGAAATAGGCAAGATAATGAATCTTAAGAAAGATGCGTATGATGCTATGATGTCTGTTAGCGAGGTGCGGGGGTAAAAACTACTGAATGAAAGAAAAAGAAGTCTATAAATTGGGTGACATAGTTCGCTGGAGAGATTCAAAAATAGTTGAGTCTTATGATTACGGGATGATAATTAAGGAGCCGTACATTGTCACGAGTGGTACATACAGGTTCGCAGGCGAAACAGTGGAATTTATAGATGTAAAAGATAGCTCATTTATTCATGGTGAACCCGTTGTAGCTCTCACTGTTTTTTCTTTCGGTGACCAGAGGGTGATAACAATCTACAGAAACCCCGAAGAAATACCATATTCTGTAGAAAAAGTTAATTTTATAAAAAGTGAAAAAAGTTCTTGACAAAGGATGTGTGAGAGTGTATAATAGTAGACATATATTTATGGAGCTATATACTTTATGTCTATTGAAACGCAACTTTTAATCATCAACCTTTTAGACCAAGAAATAATGAGGTCTAATCATATCGCTACGCTTGGTTACCTTGCTGATGTCAAGGCAGCAAAGCAGGATTTTATTCAACACGCCAAAAATTTAGGACCAAAACGCAACAGGGGAAAATAATGGAATTTGAAAAGCCACAATCAATTGGAACGGGCGGTATGTCATGGACAATTGTATTTCAAGAGTTGAACGGAGATGTTTCTTCTGCTCTTGGTTCCGGTAGCCACGATAAAAAGATTGCTTGGGAGCAAGCACAGAGCACTTTCAGAAAGCGAGTGTTGGCTATGATTCCCGGTAATCACCAAGTGGTAACAAGCAAGATTATTTCTTGACATTTACTTGACAACTTTTATGTAGACAAACTTATTTCAAACGTGTATAATGTGTATATAAATCAGAGAGGTTCACATGGCTAAGAAATCAGAACAAGTTGTAAATATTACTGACATCATATCAGTAGATTTGAAAATGCTTCGAGAACAGAGAAATACTTTGTTAGAAGTCGTCGAGGTTCTTGCAAGCTCACGACGTGATGATATAGAGGATTTCTTCGCGTTTGACCGTAATGAAGCATCAGAAAAAATTGAAGGAGTGATTAGTCTTTTAGATACTTTACTTGACGAAGCTGAAGGCTATGGACACATCCATAGCCGATAATCAATAATTAATCTTAAACCAAGGAATTAAAATGATTAAGACTTGTAAACACTGTGGTATTGAATTCAATCTTCACTCTCGACTTAAAAAAATGGTCGGCGGCTATATCAACGAGTGCCCTGACTGTGTTGAGGAAAACGGCGGCGACCAATCTCCGCCGAAGTATCTCGGTGTGACCTCTGGCAACGGCAAAATGTGTGACGTTACAATTCTCAAGTTCGAGGACCAAGCATCCCGCAATTCATTCCAGAAAGCATGGCGTAATAACGTAGGACAAAACTTGGGCAAAGAATGTCAAATTGGCAAACACACTTCGATGACATCGGGACTGAAGTTCAAGATTGTTTCAGAAAACCGAGGCAATGACAACCATAAAGGCAAGCTATAATGGAACATTTAACTAACTGTCATGGAGAGTGGACTGCCATCTTAGCGGGAATCGGATATTTATCTTTTGGTGCCCTATGGCTTAAATTAAGATTCCAATCTCTTGGTGGCCAAAAAAATGAAGATTGAAGATATTCAAACTGGTATGGTTTTAACTTGGCGGTCAAGTACATGGCCACACAAAACAAGCCGATGGATTGTTCTGGAGCAACTAGAAGATTCTGTTATCGAAGGACGAAGATTTAATCTCTATTGTGTTCAATCAGATGCAGAAAGAAATAGACCCGTCAATACAATATCTCCCCACCTTTTTCGTCGCGATGAAATTCATAAATGGACCATTCACTCGCAAATCTAAAAAATAATTTCATTTTTCTCTTGACAACCCCAAACCAAACGTGTATAATACACCATAACTTAAACACAGGAGCACAAATGCTTAACGACCCAACACTTTCGGACCTTTACGCCCAAACTTCAGAAGAATACTACGAGGGTTTTTCCTCGTTTGAAGATGAAGAACTTGATATGGATGATGAGTGTCCAGACTGGATTAAGGAGCAACTAGATGAAGAACTTCCATTTTAATAATGGAGATAGGTTGAATATTTCATTCAACAACAAAGCATCATCTCGAACAAAAGGGCGTGTCAAAGACCACGGTCCTTTGTTCGTGTTCTTCAAAGAAACTAAATCATTTCGAGGTGCCGGTCTACTATCTTCTCGCGAGTGTGTCTTAGTCGGCTCTCTCTCGACAGGTTGGGATGGTTGGCTACCTTGCGATGAAATAGAGATTGAAAAGGAATAATGCGAGACTTGAAGTACAAGCCCGGTAATTTATTGCAAGAGTTCATATATAGCCCCAAGCGTAAAAGATATGAATTGATAGGCTTGTATTTCATACTCGACATTGACCATTTTGATGCTATGGTGGTTTCATTTTATGATAGAGATGGATATTACAGACCCTTTACAAAAACTGAAATTTCGCACAACGAATTACACAGAAAAGGAAAAGGCTTCAAATGGGTGATTCAGTAAAGGATATAAAGACCGGCGACATCATTCAAGTTTTGGGCGGTGTAGACCATATATCCATGCACATTGTTGTTGACCATTATATAGAGAAAGGTTGCGATGAGCATGGATTGAAAGATGAAAAAATGGTTTCCACATACGCATTTTATTGCCACGATTCTACCACAGACCACATGGAAATTAATAAAATTTGGCATATGCCGCTAGAAAACTACTTATTAAGGTCGCCAGAACACGAGTTGAGGATATTGTATAGTGGTCAAAATTAATCAATTACAGGCTTTTGAGTTTGATAATGGGCAAGATTTACTATGTGGACCTGTTGGCACTTGGTTTATAGCCCCGGCTGATAAGATTCTGCCGCCAGAGGAAAACCCAACAGGCGAAAAAACTATCTTTGTTCGCTCACAATCTTGTGGACCGGGATGGTACCAGCCCCACCCAACGGAGAAAGAAAATGAAACAGAAAAAGCCAAAACAACGAAATATGATTGCATTACAGATGCAGCACCGCCACAAAAACGGAGGATCCGCAGGATACCACAGTAAGAAAGGTTATTCTCGCAAGGAAAAACATAAAAAGTCTGTCTTGACATTTTCTTGACAACTTTTATGTAGACACGGGCATTTTAAACGTGTATAATGTGTATACAAATCAGGGAGATATTATATGTCTGACAAACAAGCCGAGCGAATTCAAAAACTTGTCGAGAATCCAAACCTCAATAATTGGGAAAAGGGCTATGTCACTTCCGTAAACTCTTACTTCCAAAAGCATGGACGTGTCTCCAATAAGCAGTGGGCAACGATTCAGAAGGTTGAAGCAAACTATTCTCCCGAAGTTGTCGCACAACGTCAGGCATGGAGCGACGGCTTCACCGATGAAATGCGACACAAGTGGAATATAGCTATGGATTACTATGAACATAATCCTCCCTATTATCAAGACTTGGTGCATCGATATCGCATATCTCCCGAAATGATTCCGACTGCGAAGCTATACACCAAAATTGTAGAGAACAAGTACGTCCAGAATGTTATTGCTACAATCAAAGCTGAACCTTTATATTCGGTTGGTTCGCTGGTTCAAGTCCGTAAGACTGCCAAGGGTAGTCACTACCGACTCCGCAATCAATTTGCTCTTGTGGTAGATAACAATGGTCCAGTTACTTCTGCGACCAAAGGGGCAAAAACTTATTCTATCTTGCCGTTTGGTGAATCAGCACCAATCAAGATCCAAGAGCGATGGCTTAAAAAGAAGCGAGGGTCTAAATAATGGCTAGTATGGAACTATATGACGACTTGGTAGTCAAAAACAACCATAAGGTTCTAAGCCCTCTCGAAATCAAAGAGGGTATGAATATATATAGCCTCTTTAAAGAGCACCCTTTCAAAGTACACAATCGCTGGTTGGTGCTGGATGTGGATTATGGATGGCCTAATTCCCCAGTGCGAGCCTTTTGTGTGCTCCTATACGGGCACCGAAGAACACCGGGAATAGCAAAGTGGATAGAATTATCTGCCTTAAAACGAAGCGAATGGAGAATGTTTT
>MDTG01030778.1_pt1 | contig 24783 bp, 19 predicted proteins | sample 811421 | NCBI WGS metagenome assembly MDTG01 (sample SAMN05326645, study PRJNA326480) | marine metagenome | isolation source: seawater | place: Pacific Ocean: South East | collected 2011 | reverse complement strand
ATTGACCTGAAAATCCACCAATATTTGATTTTTTTAAATGTTTATCTTTTTGTATTAATTTTTTAATTTGAGATACAAACTGATTACCTTTATTTATACTTACACCTGAATCTGAATATGAAAATTTCTTCATTTGTTAGTTTTATACATGAATAATTATAGAATTACTAAACTGTTTAAGATTATATTATATTTTTTTGTGTATATTTCATTACTTGGAAATATCTACGCTGATTCGTATTTTACTATAGAGAACGTAGAGATCAAACTAGAGTTTGATAAAGATAAAGATATTAGAAATTTAGCAATTGAAAAGGCTCAAGCTAAGGCTATAGTTGATTTGTCCAAAAAATTACTTTCTCCAGATGATTATAAGATTTTTAAAAATTACATTAATGAAGAAAATTATTCTTATCTAGTTGAAAGCATTGAGTTTGTTGATGAAACTATTACAGAAGAATATTATAGAGGAGTGTTTAATATCAATTTTAATCCATATAAGGTTCGCGAATATTATACTTCAAGATCACTTATCTTTTCAGAAATCAAATCAAATGAAATAAATGTGTTTGTAAACTTAGTCAGAAAAGAGAGTTTTTTTATTTTAAATAATATCTGGAACACTAAATGGGTAGAAAATAACATAAACGAAAAAATTTTAGATTTAAACATACAAACTCTTAATAGTAGTCAATATAACAATTTATCTTTAAGTTCTTTTTTAAGTGGAGATTTTGATCACCCAGAACTCATTAAAGATTTTTCAAATGTAGTATTTATATGGTGTGAGCCAAAGTTATTGTCTGATGGCAATATAGAGTTTGAAACAATTTCAAAAATAATAATTAATAACAAGAATTCGATTATAAGATCAATGCATGTAGAAGAGTATAATATTTATAAAGATGAGATACTTGATTTAACTATAAATAATTTAAAAGAAGAAATACTTGTTAACTGGATAAAAGCTACTTCCCAAGAATTAGATAGAGCGAAATATAAATTCAATTTTAAATTTAATTCTTTAAATGAATGGGTTTCATTAAAGGCCAATATTGAAAAAATTGGACTAATTCCAAATTATCATATTATATCTTTTGATATCAATAGTGTAGAAGGAATAATAGAGTTCTATGGAGATACCAATAAATTTGAGCTTGTTCTATCAGAAAATAATATTCGACCTTTAAATTTAGGAGAATATTACACTATTCAAGTTGTAGAATGATAAAAAAAATTCCAAATATACTTTCAATTTTAAGAATTATACTAATCCCACTTGTTGCATGGCTAATTTTATTTGATTATTTCTTATATGCATTAATAACTACGCTTGTAATTTCCATTAGTGATTTTTTAGATGGATATATTGCTAGAGCATTTAATGCCCAGAGTGAAATAGGTTCCTATCTTGATTCTATTGCAGATAAAGCATTTATTATCTCAGCCTACATGTTAATAGGAACGCAAAATCTTTTACCTCTTTTTGTTATAATAATTGTTATTTCTAGAGATATTATAATTATGGGTGCTTTTGTATTATCCTTTGCAATGAATCAAAGATTAGATATAAATCCAATAAGAACGAGTAAAGTTAACACTTTTTTACAGTTTACCCTCATTATCTTGGTATTAATAAATAATATAGGAGAATTTATCCTACAATATCTAATTACATTTCTTATTGATGTCACAATGTATATGGTTATTGCAACAACAATTGCATCACTATTTTTTTATATAAGGCAATGGCTTAATTACAATTAGTTAATATGACAGGACAATTAGTTTTTGATTTATTGAATGTTAAGAATTTTAATTCAGAAGATTTTTATGTGAATGAGAACAATATTGAGGCATCTGAATTAATAAATTTGTGGCCAAAATGGTTTAATGGAGCTGTTGTTATATATGGACCTGAGAAATCAGGAAAATCCCATTTGGCAAATATATGGAGCAAAAATATTAAAGCTAATATATATGATTTAAACAAAGATTTAATATTTTCAGAGATAGATACTAATGAAAATTTTGTTATAGATAATTTTCATAATCTATCTAAAGAAAATGAAGAAAATTTTTTCCATATATATAATAGAACAATTTCAAATAAAAAAAATATTCTTATTTTATTGGACAAAAATAAATTTAAAAAAATCAGCCTTAAAGATTTAGAATCAAGATTCAATTCTTTCTCTTCCGCAACGATTAAAGCTCCAGACGATAATCTGGTCAAAGCTCTGATAATTAAATTTTTTCAAGATCAACAGATTAATATAGATCCTTCAGTTGTGGCTTTTATTATTAAAAGAATTGAAAGAGATTATGCAACAATCTTTAATTTCTTAAAAAAAATTGATAACCTATCCTTAGAGAATAAAAGTAAGATAAGTATTTCATTTTTAAATAAGTTTTTTAATTTTTAAAAATTTATTAAAATCTTCAATTTTAGAATTAAAATTCTTATTTTTTTTATCTTTTCTATCAATCTTAAATTTTCTTTCTTTGGCAAATTGTATGATTAGTTTATCTGAAATAACCCAGTTCCTTGGTATATTAATTCTTTGAGCTGTTTTTTCTCTCCATTCAGATATAAATTTTAATAGTCTCAATTCTTTTATTGTAAGATTTTTTGTTTTAATTCTTTTATAAGCATTATTTATATCAAATATGTTTTTTAATTCTTTCAATTTATTTATTTCTATTTTTAATTTACTTATTTTTTTTTTATTTTTAATATCTCTTGTCAAGATTTTAAAAATTTTGGGAAGAAATTTTACATCATTTTCTGCATAATTTATTTGAGAATTTGAAAGGGGTCTTTTTTTCCAATCAGATTGTTGATATTTTTTTGATAATTTAATTCTTAATAGATTTTCTACAAGTTTGGTATATCCAACATTGCTTTCATTACTTATTAGTCCATAAGCAATTTGAGTATCAAATATAGGCCATACAATGATGTTAAATCTATATAGCAAGACTTCAATATCTTGTCTTGCTGAATGAATTACTTTTAATATGTTTTTATTCTTTAGAATATCTATGAATGGACTAAACTCCATTTTCTGACTTGAAAGCATATCTATCAAATAAGATTTTTTCTGCGTACGAATTTGGATAGTACACAATAAAGGCCAATAGGTTCGATCTCTTAGAAATTCAGTATCAAGATATACAATTTTCTGTTTCTCTAAATTTTTGCATAAAATCCCTAAAGATTTATTATCTTGGACTATTTTCACAAATCCAACTATATATGATCATATTAGTTATAAAATGAATAAATACAGAACACATTTTTGCAATCAACTTAGAGAGTCAGATACAGGTCGAAACGTATCAATATCTGGTTGGATTCACAGGAAAAGAGATCATGGAAATCTTTCTTTTGTAGATTTGAGAGACCACTACGGCATTACACAATGTGTAGTTGATAAAACTAATGAAAAACTTTTAAATTTGATCGATAGTTTGCGATCAGAATCAGTTATTAAAATTTCTGGTACAGTAGTTAAGAGAGAGGAAGAAACAGTAAATTCATCCTTAGATACAGGAAAGATAGAAGTTTCAATTGAACAGCTTGATGTTTTATCAAGTGCAGATGAATTGCCAATGCCAGTTTTTGGAGAACAAGACTATCCTGAAGAAATAAGGCTAAAATATAGATTTTTAGATATAAGAAGAGATGAGTTACATAAAAATCTTGTTCTAAGATCTTCTGTAATTTCCTATATTCGAGAACAAATGACTGAAGCAGGATTTCTTGAGATGCAAACCCCGATACTTACTGCATCAAGTCCTGAAGGTGCAAGAGATTATCTTGTACCAAGTAGACTGCACCCAGGAAAATTTTATGCTTTGCCGCAAGCGCCTCAACAGTTTAAACAACTTATTATGGCAGGAGGATTTGATAAATATTTTCAAATTGCCCCTTGCTTTAGAGATGAAGACGCAAGAGCTGATAGAAGTCCAGGAGAATTCTATCAATTAGACATGGAAATGTCTTTTGTTGAACAAGAAGATGTGTTTAATGCTATAGAACCAATCTTATATAATATATTTAAAAAATTCTCTAAATATGAAATCTCTAATCTTCCATTTGAAAGACTTTCATATAAAGAGTCAATGAATAAGTATGGAACTGATAAGCCTGATCTTAGAAACCCAATAAAACTTTGCGATCTAACTGATGAGTTTAACTTGGATGAAGTTAATTTTGATGCGTTCAAAAAAGTTATTTCAAATGGTGGTAAAGTTATAGGTATTCCTGCCCCTAACAGTTCTAAAAAACCTAGAAGTTTTTTTGATTCATTAAATGATTGGGCGAGAAAGGAAATGAATGCTCCTGGCTTGGGTTACATAATCATTGATCAAAATGATGGTAAAATAAAAGGGAAGGGGCCAATAGCCAAATTTATTCCAGATGATGTGATTGAAAGAATTTGTAAAAAAGGAAATGTGAAACTAGGAGACTCAATCTTTTTTGCATGTGCTAAAGAAAAAGAAGCTTTTGAATTAGCCTCTTTCGCTAGAAATAGAATTGCTGATGAACTAGATCTTGTAGAAAAGCAAATTTTTAAATTTTGTTGGATTGTTGATTTTCCAATGTACGAAATTAATCAAGAAAGTGGAAAGATTGATTTTAGTCATAATCCATTTTCAATGCCTCAAGGAGGATTAGATGCATTGAATAATAAAGATCCACTGGAAATTCTTGGATATCAGTATGACATTGTATGTAATGGAGTTGAGTTGTCTTCAGGAGCTATAAGAAATCACCTACCTGATTTAATGTTTAAAGCATTTGAAATAGCAGGACATTCAAAAGAACATGTAATGAAAAATTTTGGTGGAATGGTAAATGCATTTAAATATGGAGTTCCTCCTCATGGAGGTATAGCGCCTGGCATAGATAGAATAGTAATGCTTTTAGCAGAAGAAAAGAATATTAGGGAGGTAATACTCTTTCCTATGAATCAACAGGCTCAAGATTTAATGATGAATGCACCTGCAGATGTTCCATCGACTAATCTAAAGGATTTAAACATACAGACTTTAGAGCCAGAAGAAGATTAGGAGCATCCTGTGGTTGCACCACAAGTGTCACACTTTAGGCAGGTCCCGTTTCTTACAAGAGTAAATGATGAACATTCAGGACATGCATCACCTTCATATCCCATCATTTTAGCTGCCTGCACTCTATTTAAAGGTTGTTGTTCAGAGACATTATTGCTTAAAGCAGTACCAGAGTTTATTTCAGGCTCTGGAGGACTATAATGATTTGCACTACTATCTGAGTTAATTACCATTAAATTTTCTTGCCCCCTTAAATAACCTTGACTAGACATTTTTTTTACTAGTTTCCATGGAATTTCATTGTTCTTTAATGTGCCTTCTTCAGCTCCAGTTCCAAGAGAAAAGTCCACATCAGTATTATCAGCGTGAGCAAGATCATTTCTTCCTAGGTATGATACAGCCAGTTCTCTAAAAACATAGTCTAGAATTGACGTTGCATTTTTAATTCTGTTATTTCCTTGAACTACTCCAGCTGGGTCAAATCGCGTAAAAGTATAAGCTTCAACATATTCTTCAAGCGGGACACCATATTGAAGTCCTATTGATATAGCTATGGCAAAGTTATTCATTAAACTTCTCAAAAATGCACCTTCTTTATGCATATCAATAAATATTTCACCTAAGCTTCCATCTTCATATTCTCCTGTATGTAGATACACTTTGTGACCTCCAACAATTGCTTTTTGAATATACCCTTTACGTCTATCAGGAACTTTATTTCTTGAACCGTACACTATTGAATGCGCAGCTTCTTTAGCTACAGCTATAGTTTTTTCAATAGGAGAATTTATTTCTAAGGAAATATCCTCTTCTATATTTTCATCTTCAACAAGCTTAGAAGCAAGGGGCTGACTTAACTTTGATCCATCTCTATACAAAGCATTTGCTTTAGTCCCAAGTTTCCAGGATAACAAATAAGCTTCCATACAATCTTCAACATCTGCATCACTTGGCATATTGATTGTTTTAGAAATAGCTCCAGAAATGAATGGTTGCGCTGCAGCCATCATCCTTATATGACTCTCTACAGATAGGTATCTTTTGCCAATTCTACCGCAAGGATTTGCACAGTCAAACACACTTAAGTGTGTATCCTGAATATGGGGCGATCCTTCAAGTGTCATTGTTCCACAACAGAATATATTTGCTTCTTCAATCTCTTCATTAGTAAACCCAAGCGCAGCCAACATATTGAAATTCATATCTGACAGTTGCACTTCATCGATGTTAAGTTTATTTAAGCAAAACTCTCTACCAAGAGTAAATTCGTTAAACGAAAATCGTATATCGAAAACATTTTTAAGATTTTGCTCTAAGAGATCTAGCTCTACATCAGTAAAGCCTTTTTCTTTTAGCGATTCATGATTAATACCAGGAGCATCTTTTAATGTACCATGTCCAACAGCATAATTTATAATCTCAGAAACTTCACTTTCAGTATATTGCAGCTGTTCCAATCCATCTGGAACAGTTCTATTAATAATTTTAAAGTAGCCTCCGCCAGCAAGTTTTTTGAATTTAACCATTGCAAAGTCAGGTTCAATTCCTGTTGTGTCACAATCCATTACTAGCCCTATCGTTCCAGTTGGGGCTATAACTGTTGTTTGAGCATTACGGTAACCGTATTTTTGTCCTTGTTGATAGGCTTCATCCCAAATTTTTTGAGATTCAATTCCAAGATTAGTGTCTCTTAAATCATCTACTATAAATGGCACGGGATTGATATGTAGCTCCTCATATTCATCTTTATATCCATATGCAGCTCTTCTATGATTTCTTATAACTCTTAACATGCTTTTAGAATTTTGCTGATATCCAGGAAAAGGACCTTGTTGAGATGCTATCTCAGCCGAAGTAGCATATGATGTTCCAGTCATTAGCGAGGTAATTGCAGCACAATTAGATCTTCCTTCTTCACTGTCATAAGGTATTCCTTTTGACATAAGATACCCGCCAAGATTTGCATAACCCAAGCCTAAAGTTCTATATTCGTAAGAAAGCTTAGCAATTTCCTTTGAAGGGAATTGAGCCATCATTACAGAGATCTCAAGAATGAGCGTCCATATTCTGACTGCATGTTTGAATAAATTTGTATTTAGGGATTTATCCTCATTCATAAAAGTAATTAGGTTAAGTGAAGCGAGATTGCAAGCAGTGTTATCAAGAAACATATATTCTGAGCAAGGATTTGAAGCCTTTATTTCTCCACTTTCAGGACAGGTGTGCCAATCATTAATTGTAGTATGAAACTGAATTCCAGGATCAGCACATGCCCAAGCAGAATACCCAACTTGATCCCACAGATCTTTAGCTTTAATTGTTTTATTTATAGAATTATCAGTCCTATTGATAAGGTTCCAATCATTATCTTCAATCACAGCATTAATAAAATCATCTGTTACACGTATAGAGTTATTTGAATTTTGTCCTGAGACTGTTACATATGCCTCAGAGTCCCAGTCAGTATTGTAAGTATCAAATTCTATTGATTTGTATCCCTGTTTTGAAAAATGTATTACACGTTGGATATAATTTTCAGAGACCTCATTTTTTCGAGCTTCAATTATTTCTCTTTTTAAAGCAGGATTTTTATTTGGATCGAAGCAACTTTCACCGTCTGCCTCACAATTGTGACAAGCATTCATAATTTTTTTCAAATGCTTTGCACATATTTTTGATCCAGCTACCAAAGCTGCAACTTTTTGTTCTTCAGTTACTTTCCATTTTATAAACTCTTCAATATCAGGATGATCAATGTCAACAACCACCATTTTTGCTGCTCTTCGTGTTGTTCCACCAGATTTTATAGCCCCAGCTGCTCGGTCACCTATCTTTAAAAAGCTCATTAATCCAGATGATTTGCCTCCACCTGAGAGTCCTTCAGTGGAACCTCTTAAGTTTGAAAAGTTTGTTCCAGTTCCAGAACCATATTTGAATAGTCTAGCTTCTCTAACCCAAAGGTCCATTATTCCTCCATCATTAACTAGATCATCATCAATACTTTGAATAAAGCAAGCGTGGGGTTGAGGTCTTTCGTAGGAACTTGAAGATTTTGTTAGTTTAGAACTTTCATGATCAACGTAGAAGTGACCTTGAGAAGGACCATCAATTCCATAAGCCCAATGAAGCCCGGTGTTAAACCATTGAGGACTATTTGGAGCTACCATTTGCGTGGCTAACATGTATCTAACTTCATCAAAAAAAGATTTAGCATCCTCTTCTGAAGAAAAATAATTTCCTTTCCATCCCCAGTAAGTCCACGCTCCAGCCAATCTATCAAATACTTGCTGTGAATTTTTTTCAGAAGAAAATTCTAGATCCTCAGCATCTTCATCAACGACACGAGGTGATAACCATGAAGGAACATTTCTTTCTTCAGATCTTTTTAACTTATTTGGTACACCAGCTTTTCTAAAATATTTCTGCGAGAGAATATCACTTGCGACTTGACTCCATCCTTCAGGGACATCAAAGTTTTCAAGCTTAAAAACTAATGATCCATCAGGATTTAAAATCTCTGTTGATGCTTTTTTAAATTTTATATTTTCATATGGAGACTGTGAGTTTTGAGTAAATTGTCTGTTTATTTTCATTTATTTTCCCTTCAAATATTTATCTTTTCAGACTACAGAACGGAGCCAAGGTTTTTAATCATTTGAATTAAAGGCCTCGACCGGTCTTGCCAGAATGCTATTAATTGAGCTCTTTCTAGATTGTTAATAATTAATTATTCGAAAAATGAAGTCAACATATTGTGTAAAAAAATTCTGAACGTACTACATAAAGTACTATATTTGTGATTAGTTTTAAAAATATTCAATGATTTCAATTATTTAATAAATTTGAATAAGGCTTTATCTGTTGAAAAAAATGTGAATTCATCATATTTCTATATTAATGATCACAGAAATCTTCACATGGTGGAATAGGCAAACCTTAGGTACAAGAGTTTGGTCATATTTGAATGGTTTCCAGGTAGGCGAAGATCTGAATGGTAATAAATATTTTTCTAACAAAAGTGATACAAAAAGATGGGTTATCTATGGAGAGCAAGTAGAAGCTACAAATGTTAGTCCTGAATGGAACAATTGGTTGAGATTTACTTCAATTGAAAAGCCAAAAAATATAAAACGATATGACTGGCAAAAAGATCATATTCAGAATCAAACTGGAACTTCAAACGCATACTCTCCACAAAATAGTTTTGATAATAAAGATCACGAGAAAAAAATTGATTATGATAGATGGTCTCCAAAGGATTAGTTTTACTTTTTCTTTTTGTAAATTTCGTTCATGCTGACGACATTCAGCTTAGCCCATTAATTAATCTAGATCAAATTGAGCCCTCTTATGAGGTTTTAGATGAGCAAACAGTAGAGAGCGAGGTTGAGCCCGATCTAACTGAAAATGATTCATCTATGAAAGAAAGAAAAATCAATACGGCATCTATTAGTGTTTTGAATAAAATAACAGCAAATGTTGAAAAACTTGATATAAGATTGAAGAAAAACTATGAATATGGAGAGTTAAGAATTTACCCAATCGATTGTTATATAAGTAGTCCTGATGAAAAGTCTGAAACTGCTATCTATTTAAATGTTTACCATGTTTCTAAAGATGAAAAGATATTCTCTGGATGGATGTTAAAAACTCTGCCTTCAATTTCTGCAATTGAACATCCTATCTATGATATCTGGGTTAATGAATGCTATTAATCAGAGAGAATTTATATTATTTTCTAACCAATTAATTGAAACAGATCCATCCTTAAATGCTTTTGAAGATAAAATCTTTTTGTGTAGTTCAATATTTGTATCTATTCCATCGATCACTATTTCATTTAAGGACCGTAGCGCTCTTTTAATAGCATGATTTCTAGTACGTCCGGTTGAAATCAATTTGGCTAATAAGTTGTCATAGTAATGAGGGACTTTATAACCAGAGTAAATAAACGTATCCAGTCTTATTCCATTGCCTGCAGGAGGGTGAAATAATCCTATAGTTCCCGCAGATGGCTTGAAATCATCTGAATTTTCCGCATTAATACGACATTCAATCGAATGTCCTAAAGGCTTTACATTCTCTTGGCTAGTAAAAATTTTTTCTCCGTGAGCTACACAGATTTGCTCTCTTACAAGATCAATTCTAGTCAGCATTTCAGTAATTGGATGCTCAACTTGAAGTCTAGTATTCATTTCCATAAAATAAAATTCTCCATTTTCGTATAGAAACTCTAGCGTTCCAAGTCCAAGATATTCCATTTTTTTCATAGCATTTACACATATTGAGAATAGCTTTTCTTTTTTTTCATCGTCTATTCCTGGAGCAAGAGCTTCTTCAATTACTTTTTGATTCCTTCTTTGTACAGAGCAATCCCTTTCATAAAGGTGTATGAAGTTTCCGTGTATATCACAAATAACCTGGACTTCAATATGTCTGGGAGAGTCAATAAATTTTTCTATGTATACAGCATCATTTCCGAAAAAAGAGAGGGCTTCTTGTTTTATAATGGGAAGAGAGTCGACTAACTGTTTTTCATTTTCTACAACTTTCATTCCTCTTCCACCACCACCGGCACTCGCTTTTATTAAAACAGGAAAACCTATTTCTTTCGAAATATTAATTGCATCTTTTTCATCTTCTACAGCTTTGTCAGACCCAGGAACAGTCGGTACGCCAAAATCTTTCATAATTTTTTTTGCTTGTATTTTATCACCCATAGCTTTTATATGAGAATGTTTTGGTCCAATAAAAGTTAGTTTATGATCTTCTAACATTTTAGCAAAAGATGGATTTTCTGATAAAAATCCATACCCTGGATGCACTGCATTAGCTCCCGTAATCTCACAGGCTGCAATAATTGAGTGAGCATTTAGATAACTTTTATTCACAGGGTTAGGACCTATGCACACACTTTCATCTGCAATCCTAACGTGCATAGAATCTGAATCAGCTTCACTATGAATTGCTACTGTAGAAATCCCGAGCTCTTGACAAGCTCTATTTATTCTAACCGCAATTTCCCCACGATTAGCAATCAGCACTTTATCAAACATTTATTCTATGAGCATTAAAGGTTGACCAAACTCAACGGCTTGCTCATTTTCAACTAAGACTTTAACAAGTTTCCCTTGTAAACTAGATTCAATCGGGTTCATTGTTTTCATTGCCTCAATGATTAACAAAGTTTGGCCAGTCTTAATAGATTCACCCTCATTAACAAATTTGTTAGCCCCTGGTTCTGGCTGAAGGTATATAGTTCCTACCATTGGTGATTTTATTGCCCTTGGATCATTTTTATAATCATCGTCTTTTGGTTTTTCAGAATCTTTATTAATTTCTGTTGGAATTACTTGTGAAATATTATGAGAGTTTCCTCTTGAAACAGACACTGAAAAATCTCCTTCTCTGTAAGAAATCTCGGTAAGATTAAACTCATCAAGAAGTTTACTGAGTTCTTGAATAGGACCTTTATCAATATTTTTTTTTGCCATAGGTTTATATTTATATTAATTTATTAATTCCATCAATAGCAAGTAAGTAGCCATTCAATCCAAAACCACATACTATTCCATTTACTCCTTTGCTAATATAAGAACTATGTCTAAATTCTTCCCTAGTAAATAAATTTGAAATATGAACTTCAACTTTAGGAATTTTTATTGCCAATAAAGCATCAAGAATTGAAACAGATGTGTGAGATAAACCACCTGCATTAATAATTAATCCATCTGATTTTTTGCCAGCATCCTGAATTGAATTCACCAATTCACCCTCGCTATTTGATTGAAAAAAAAATGTATCAATATTTAAATTAAATTTTTGGAGATGATCTTTTACCATATTCTCTAAATCATCTAGTGTTTCACTTCCATAGACCTCTGGTTCTCTCTCTCCAAGAAGATTTAAATTTGGCCCATTTATGATTATAATTTTCTTATTAGACATGATCTAAGAATTTTGTAATTCCATATTACTTATTATATTTAACAAGTCATTAGCTCGATACCATTCAGAGGTATTTTTTTCAATATTTTTTAGACTTTTAATCACAAATTTAAGCGCCATCTCATAATTTCCGGTCAAGTAATGCCTTTCCGCTGTAGCATACTCAGCTAAAGGTATGTTGTTATTTTGAGCATATGCTTTTGCAATCAAATACCATGAGTAGGTGTTTTTTGGGTTTAATCTGAGAGAGTTTTTTAAGTATTTTAAACTTTTTATTCGACTTTCCTCATTAGTATCAGCAAGGTAATAGTTTCCTATCATCATATAATACAGATCACTTTCTTTATTAAGAAGCTCTATTGACACTTCCTGATTTTCAATAGCTCTTTGGTAATTATGTTTAGAAAAATAAATTTCACCAATAAGTTCTCTAAAAAATGGGTTTGTTGGATTATTTCTAATTAACTCATCAAGAAAATTAAGTGAGTCGTTGTGATTGCCTGAGAAGTAGCTGGCAACCGCTTTTGCGTATTTATCCGTATCATTTTTAGAGTTGTAAACCGCATATGTTTCTTTGCCACTATGAGTAAATCCAAATAGTTTGGCTTTTAGAAATAGAAATTCATTTTGCAATGTTTCATCAATATTATAATCACAATCTTTATACTGATTTAATAAAGAAGATTCTATCCACGTTGTTCGTTCAGATACCAAAGGATGAGTTGACCTATAGCTTGTTCGCTCAGATGAATATGAAGAGTTCATATCAATTTTATTTAGAAAATCTAGAAAATATTTACCGTTAATTTCACTATCGCAAAGCAACCTAATTGCTGCTTGGTCGGCTGAAGCTTCTTGGGTTCTGCTATAGTATGTAAATCCATCTTGAACACTAGCTGATCCAACCATTAATGTTGCCATTCCAGTTTCAGTGGCACCACCTAAAATACCTAATATTCCTAAAACATAAATTGGAAATGCCTTCGAACCTAAATTTCCAATTTCTTGTTTTGTTCTAAAAACATGTCCACCAATTATGTGCGCAAGTTCATGAGCTAACACTGAAGCATATTCTCTATAGTCATCAGCAGATACAATTATTTCTGTGTTTATAAATAAGTTATTGCCACCTGTTACGAAAGCGTTGATTTCATTGCTTTTAATGAAGTAATAGTTTAAGTCTTCAGGTTGTATCTCACTGTTTTTTAATAGAGAGCTAACAATTTTGTTAGTAAAACTTTCCAACTCAACATCTCTAATTATTTCAAGAGATGAAGCATTATTTAATATAAAGATATAACTAAAGGCAATTAAGATAAATAATTTTATTCTATTCACTTACGTTTGCCACCATCCTGTTTTTTTATTTTTAATTTCCTTTATTGGACTAATAACTTTTTCATTTTCCAATTTTTTTTCTTTCTTCTGCTTTTTTTCCTTGATTGATTTGGTATTATTTTTTTTAATTTTAGTCTCACTTTTTTTAGTGTTTCTTAATGTTTTTTTCTTTTTTTTCGTTTTCTCATTTATTATATCAATGTTTGTACTTTCAAGGCTTTTATCTTCCTTAAGCATTATGTCTATTTTGTAATTTTTTTTAATTTCATCTAATTCATTTTTGTAGATATTTTCAACTTCATTCAAAACTGAAGGATTCATTTTTATTTGAATATCTTTATTCTTATTATTATTGATATAATCTTTAATCGTATAAATTGCCTTCAAAGCACATGATTCAATAGACAGACTTGATTGCCAATTTATAAAACTTTGTCTCAATCTCTGTCTTGACATCTCCAAAAGGCCAAATTGACTTATTCTCGAAACTTGAATTCTCGCTCTATCTTTTTTTATAAGTTCTTTTACTTTCTTCTCTACATTCCGATTGTTTCTCATTTCATACATATCTATGAAATCTATTACTATTAAGCCGGATAAATCTCTTATTTTAATTTGTTTGCTTATTTCTTGAGCTGCTTCGATATTTGTTTTTAGTGCAGTTTTTTCAATGTTTCTCTCTTTTGTTGCTCCTCCGGAGTTAACATCTATTGAAACTAATGCTTCTGTAGGGTTAATAACAATATATCCGCCTGATTTTAATTTAACTTCTGGCTCAAACATTCTTAATATTTCTTTTTCAACTCCATACTTAGAAAAAATTGGAACCTTATTTTTATACTGTTTTACAAATTTTGAATAAGAAGGAATTATTTGAGACATATATTTTTTTGTTTCTTTAAAAGCTTCAGCGCCTTCCACATATATTGTTTTCATATCTTTGTTGTATACGTCTCGAACAATTCTTCTCAATAAATTACCTTCTTCATGAATTAATGCTGGCGCAATAGCTTTTTCAGTGTCTTTTACAATATTAACCCACAACTTATGAAGAGAAGTATAATCTTTTTTTATTTCATTTTTTGTCTTATTTAAACCAGCAGTTCTTACAATAAGACCCATCTCTGAAGGTATATTTAATTCATCAATAATTTTTTTAATTTTATTTCTGTCATCAGATGTTGAAATTTTTCTAGAAATACCTTTAGTTTTAGTTGAGTTAGGCATTAACACAGAATATTTACCAGCTAAGGATATATATGAGGTTAATGCAGCACCTTTATTTCCTCTTTCTTCTTTTACAACTTGAACAAGTATTAATTGTCCAGTTTTAATGACTTCTTGAATTTTATATGATCTATAAAGTTTACGCTTGAGAGAAGACTTATTTCTTGTCTTAAATTTATTCTTATTAATTATTCTGTCTTGCTGATTAGTTTCTTTTATATTCCCATTTATACCCTCATCTTCTTCTGCATTGTAAGCAATATTTCCGTTTATCTCTTCTTCATCGCGACCTAAAATATTTCCATTTATTTCATTTCCTTGATCTGCCTGACCCTCATCATTCTGAAATTCCTTATTATCATTCTCATTGCTATGATTTTCCTCAATTTCTGCTTCAGCAGCTATTAAGGCATCTCTGTCTGCAACTGGGATTTGAAAATAATTAGGGTGAATTTCTCCAAATGCTAGAAAAGCATTTTTTTCATTTCCTATATCTACAAACGCAGCTTGAAGCGATGCTTCAATTCTTGAGACTTTTCCAAGGTATATATTTCCTTTTTGGTTTTTTTTTAGTTTTGACTCGTATTCAAAGTCATCTAATCCATTTTCTCCAATAAGTGCAAACTGAGTTTGGTCAGCGCTTGATCCGTCAATAAGTAGCTGTTGAGACATTTAGTGAAACCTTTCAAATTTTGAACTGCTTTGAGAGCAGAAGAATATTTATTTTTTCTAGATAAAATCATTTTTTTAAAATCATATAATAGATGATCAATGTTTATATGCTGTGCTAAAAAATATCAACTACTTTTAAAAACCCCAGAAAATCCCATCGCTTAGACGAATATATTTACTAAGGTGCATTCAAGTCTTAAAATAACCATATTGATTTGTTATTGATTAGAATGGCCTTAAAATTAAGAGTATTTAAATACACAATTTATCTCTTTTTGATATTTACTGTATCTGTTTTAAGTCTTATTTCCTATTTTTTGACTACACTTCCTGAGTATTCAAGTTTAAAAGATTACAAGCCTAATGTCATGACCAGAGTCCATGCTTCTAACGGACATCTTGTTAAAGAGTATTCAAGAGAATATAGAATATTTATTCCCATCGATGATATACCTAATAATATAAAAGAAGCTTTTATTTCTGCAGAAGATAAAAATTTTTACAATCATTATGGAATTGACCCTATTGGTATTTTGAGGGCAAGTTTATATAATATACAAAACGTATTAGTAGGTAAAAGACCACAAGGCGCTTCCACAATAACCCAACAAGTTGCAAAGAATTTTTTATTATCAGACGAACTTTCTCTCTCACGAAAAATTAAAGAGGCTCTTCTGGCAATTAAGATTGAGCAAATTTTATCAAAAGATAGAATTCTTGAATTGTATCTCAATCAAATATATTTAGGAGCTGGAACGTATGGTATCGCAGCTGCTTCAAATAGATATTTTGAAAAGGAACTATCAAAATTAACAATTCCTGAAGCTGCTTACTTAGCTGCCTTACCTAAAGCGCCTAGTAGATATCATCCAATAAGAAATTATCAACTTGCTTTAGATAGAAGAAACTGGGTCTTAAGAAAAATGAAGGCGAATAATTTTATTTCAGATTTAGAATTGGAAAGATATACAAATGTACCAATATCAACATTTCTCCATAAAGAAAAAAATATTTTTTCAAATGATTATTATCTTGAAGTGGTTAGGCAAGAGATTATAGAAAATTTTGGAGAAGATTACCTTTATGGGGGAGGACTCTCAGTTAGAACTTCTCTAGATACTGAAGCTCAACTTCTAGCTGATACAGCTCTTAAGCAAGGATTGATTGAATATGATAAACGCTATGGCTATAGAGGAGTTATAAAAAATGATCCAGGAGACAGTTGGCAAAAAAATGCTAAGGAAATTGAACTTCCTTATAATTTTCAATTAGCAAAAGTTGTTTTTGTTGAAGATAATGCTGCACATATAGAAATTTCAACAAAAGAGAAGGGAAGAATTAAATTATCTAATTTAGTATGGGCTCGAGAACATATAAAAGGTGGATATGTTGGAAAAAAAATATTATCTGCCCATGATGTTTTAAAGAATAATGACATCATTTATGTCTCAATGAAAAGTAATGGCGATTATGCTCTTGAACAAATTCCAGACATCAATGGAGGTATAGTTGTAATGGACCCTCATTCAGGTCGAGTAGTTGCGTTATCAGGTGGTTTTGATTTTAAATTAAGTAATTTTAACCGTGCATCTCAAGCAAAGAGACAGCCAGGTTCAGCATTTAAACCATTTGTTTATATCTCTGCTTTAGAAAATGGATTACAGCCTAATAGTTTGATACTCGATGCCCCATTTGTTGTAGATCAAGGTGAACGATTAGGAAAATGGAAGCCAGAAAATTATGGCAAGAAGTTTTATGGACCCTCACCACTAAGGAAGGGCATTGAAAATTCTAGAAACCTCATGACAATTAGAATAGCTCAATATCTTGGTATGGATAAAATAAGTGAAGTTGCTAATCGAGTAGACATTAAAAATGATATGCCTGAAGTTTTATCAATGGCATTAGGAGCAGGAGAAACAACATTAATTGACCTGACCTCTGCCTATGCATCATTTGTTAATGGGGGGAAAAAAGTAAATCCAATAATGATCGACCGAATTCAAAATAGAAGAGGAAAAAATATATATCTTGCAGAATTTGGCAATTGTCTCAATTGCTCCTATCCTTTTATAGAAGACAGCCCAGTTCCAGTTTTTGAAGATGGAAATAAACAAATTTTTGATCCTGTTAATAGCTATCAAATGGTTTCAATTCTCAAAGGTGCTGTAGATAGAGGAACAGGAAGAAAAACAAAAATTACAGGATTTGAAATAGGAGGAAAAACAGGTACAACAAATAAAAACACTGACGCTTGGTTTATTGGATTTACATCAGATTTAATAATTGGTGTTTATGCTGGTTTTGATAACCCTAGAACACTTGGAAAACGTGAAACTGGTTCGTCTGTTGCGGTTCCTATTTTTAAGGATTTTGTAACAAATTATTACAAGAAAAAGAAAGCACTACCATTTAAAATACCTAAAGGAGTTGAGTTAATTAAGGTCAATATTGATACGGGTGAAGTAAGTTTTAATTTAAGTGATAATAAAACAATCTATGAAGCTTTTCGTAAAAGTGATAAAATAGAGGTGAATAATAAAACTCTCATAGGCTCTGATGGATTTCAAATAATACAAATTGAGGAAGAGTTAGAAGATGGAATAGTAATTTACTAATGGATAATGAATTAAAAAACTTGTTATTAATTGCTTCAGATAAACTTTCTTTAATTAGGAGGCATCTTTGACTCTGCAGAGTCAAGGTTAATACTCAGCAAATTAAAACTTAAAAGTGAAGAAACAGAATTTTGGACGAATTCTGATGAAGCAAGAACCACAATGCGTAAAATTAGTGAATTAGAAAGTAACATTAATCTAATTAAAAATTTTGATGAAAAGTTAATTGGAATTAAGGAATTTTCAGCATTAGCGATTGAAGAAAATGATGAAAACTCAATTAATGATTGTTTATTAGAAATTAAAAAAATTATTTCAGACTTAGAGTCACATGAATTTAAGCTAAAATTTAACGGAGAAGCTGATGAAAAAAGTTGTTATATCGAAATTCATGCTGGTGCAGGAGGTACTGAAAGTCAAGATTGGGCACAAATGTTACTAAGAATGTATTCAAGGTGGGCAGAAAGGAAGGATTTTAGCTTTAAAATTATGCATGAAACATTCGGTGAAGAAGCTGGAATAAAATCTTGTACTGCTCTAATAGAAGGCTCCTTTGCATTTGGTTACTTAAAAAGGGAATCTGGTGTTCACAGGTTAGTTAGAATTTCTCCTTTTGATTCTAATTCAAGAAGGCACACTAGTTTTTCAAGTGTGTGGATATCTCCTTATGTTGATGAGAGTGTTAAAGTTGATATTCAAGAAAAAGATTTAAGAATAGATACCTTTAGAGCTTCAGGAGCCGGCGGTCAGCATGTTAATACGACAGATAGCGCAATAAGGATAACTCACGCACCGTCTGGAATTGTTGTGCAGTGTCAAAATGAAAGATCTCAGCATAAAAATCGAGCTACAGCTATGAATATGTTAAAATCTAAACTATATGAAATAGAAATAAAAAAAATTGAAAGTGATAGAAAAGAAATCGAAGGGGAAAAATCAGAGATTGGATGGGGAAGTCAAATTAGATCTTATGTTTTACATCCTTACAGAATGGTAAAAGATCTAAGAAGTAATTATGAAGACTCAGATCCAGATTCAGTTTTGGATGGAAATATTGATAATCTTATTTTTTCAAATTTAATATCGTAGCAATGAGTAAGTCTTTAAAATATTTCTTAATTGCGCTAGGTGGAATAATAACTTCTTTTTTTATTTTGATTGGTATACTTTTCACAATCATTTATTTCAAAGGTTTTTCAATAGATTTATTCAATACATATATAGAAAAAAAAATTTATAATTATAATCCTGGATCTGAACTTCTATTTAAAAAGGCATTCATAAAATATAGTAAAAGTGATGGGTTATATATAGAGGCAGATAAGTTAGTATATTTTGATAGCAGCACTAAAAAAACATTTGATGTAGATTCTTTGTTGATTAATTTTGATTTATTGTCACTAATAGTTAATCCAGATCAGAATATTGATTTTTATATTGATAATATAAAGCTATTTAATGAAAATTCAATTGAGTTAGCGAGAGCCAATTCTTTATTCGTAAGTATAGAGAATATTAACTTAATTAAATTAAGTATTGATGAAATTACATACAATGACTCTTTGGCAAAAGTTTCTGTTGATTACTTGTCAGGAGAAATACGCAATAATAAAGATACAATTCTAAATATTAATAATATTAATTATATAAATTTAAAATCAAAATTCGAAATAGACTTAATTTATTCACTCATTAGATTAGATATAAAATCAATCATGAATGTTGAGAAAACTAATTTTTATCTTAAGAGTAAACTATCTCTTGAGGATAACAGTACTTACAATATTGAAACTGAATTTCATCGAGATAGAGACATATTAATAATTAATGAATTTATAGGAGATAATATATATCTGAGTGAACAGGGACGCGTAAACTTACTTGAAGGTCTAAATAAAATATCTGTAGAGTTAAACTTTCGAGCGAAAGCAAATGCTTTCAATCAATTAATTAGTCCTGTATTAGATTTAGAAATCAAGAAAATTGTAGATGGATTTATTGGATGGCAGAATTTCAATCTTAACGCGGAGTTCAACCTTAATAATGGGCATTACCAAATTAATGATGACTCTAGTTTATTTTTATCTGGAGTTTATGATTTTACAAAAATTAAATTACCAGAAAAATTTTATTCAAATTTTAAGGATTCAACAGTTTATGAGATAGGCATAACTAAGAAAGAAAATTCATTTGATTTTAAAATCAACAATTTGAAAAATAATTTTATTCAACTTAACAAAGGTAGCAAATTAGTTCTTGCTGATAACTTAGATCATGCTTCTATCTTGCTTGTAACTTCATTTAAGAAAGATTTAATTTTGGATTATATAAAGGGAGGTTTATCTCAAAGAGAAGCAAACAATAATAAGCTTTATGATTTTTTAAATAAAAACCTTTATTCTAGTCAAGATGTAACATTAAGTTTTGAATTAGAACCAAATAGTAACAATATAATTGAAAGTATAAAAAATATAAATGTTTATTCCAATGGAAAATTTAATTCAAATTATGTTTTTGATGATAATAAAAAACCAAATTATATAATTGGCATAATTGACTATAAATTAGCCATTGAGGATTTAAAAAGTGAAAACATATCAATTAAGGGAGAAATTGATTTAAGCAACACAGAGGCATTCATAAGACAAATTAATCTTAAAAAAAAGAAATCTGAAAAATTGCTATTATCTACATCTGGAAGTTTTAAAAATCTAGATGAAAGTATTTTTAATATTAAATCAATTGATAGTGATTATGACATTTTTGGTGAAGTAAGATTGTCTAGTTCAAACCATATTTTTGTTAATAATTTTATGATTAATAACAGCAAAAATATTGACATAACTATGTCTGGAGATTTGTCTAAAAGAATTCTAAATCTAGATATTGCTGGAAAATTAATTGATCTATCTCAAAATAAAGTTGAAGCAAGTAATAGAAAGAAAGAATATTATCTCGATACAGAAAATTATAGCATTGAAACAGATAATGTTATTTTTAGTGGTCCAGTTAAAGTAAATAATTTTAAAGCAGGTATAATTAAGAAGAAAAATATTTTATCTGTTCAGAGCATAGCCTTTTTTGATGACCATAAATTAAGTTATTCAAGAGAAAAAAATCAAGATTTCGATACAAATGTAATTATTTCTGATGATATTACCCACTTTGTAGGAGATTCGCATACTGCCAAAAAATTGTTAAGTGATGGCTCAATGGAGCTTACATCAATAAGAAATCTCAAAAATCTTGAGGCAGACGTCAATATAAAATTAGATGATTTTGTACTAATAGACACTCCAGTTTCACTAAAATTACTTTCACTTCCTTCTATTTCTGGATTGGTAAGTATAGCTGAAGGGGAGCCCGGGGTTCGTTTTGGTTATGGAGAAATTAAATATATTGAGACTGAGGACTCATATACAAACATTGAAGCATTTGCAGTAAGTGATAGCCTTGGTTTAGTTATGGATGGTAGCATAGATAGAAAGAATAAGGTTATTGATATGAAAGGAGAAATTAGCCCTATGCACCTGGTTAATGCAATAATTCAAAAATTACCAATTATAGGAAATATTCTTGTTGGAAATGAGGGCGAGGGAATGTTTTCAATAGATTTTTCATTAAAAGGGGATCAAGATGATCCTGATGTTGACTCTGTTCCGTTATCAATTATCAAACCTAGAATTATTGAAAGAGCTGTTGAGTTAGTTGATCAAAGTAATTAGTTATTTCAATACAACTCTAAAATGTTTTTTCTTCCCAACGCTTATTAGAATTTCTTTGTCTTTAATCAAATCTTCTTTGAAAATCTCTGTCATTTCATCTTCAATTATACTTCTATTTCTTTTAACGCCATTTCCACGTATTAACTTTCTACTTTCACTTTTAGAGGATGCAAATCCTATATTCACAATTAATTCATGAATAAATATTTTCTTATCAAAATCTTTATTTTGTAAACTTAAAGTTGGTAAGTCATTTGATACGCTCTTATCAGAAAAAACTTTATTTGCCGCATCCTTTGCTTTTATAGATTCTTTTTTACCATGCAATAAAGTAGTAGCCTCATCAGCTAGTATTGATTTGAGTTCGTTAATGTCAGTTGATTTAGATTTTTCCAACTCCTTTATTTTGATTATATCTAAATCAGTAAACAATTTTATAAATTTAATAACATCACGATCATCAACATTTCTCCAAAATTGCCAATAATCGTAGGGTGATAAAAGCTTTTCATCTAGCCAAACAGCACCTTCAGCTGTTTTACCCATTTTTTCTCCATTTGCATTTGTTAATAGTGGGGTTGTTAGGCCAAAAGTTTCCTTACCTTTTGTTCTCCTTATTAATTCCACACCATTAACAATATTCCCCCATTGGTCAGACCCTCCTATTTGAAGGACACAATCATCTCTACTGAACAATTCATAGAAATCATATGCTTGAAAGATCATATAATTGAACTCTACGAAACTTAATGACTGCTCCCTCTCAAGTCTGATTTTTACGCTATCAAATGATAGCATTTTATTTATTGTAAAGTGTTTGCCATAGTTCCTTAGAAAATTTACATAATTAAGTTTATCAAGCCATTTAGAATTATCTCTAAAAATTGCTTTATTATCATTTTTTTTAAACGTTAAAAACTTATTGAACACCTTCTTTAAATTTTCTGCATTTTGGTCAATTTCTTTTTCAGACAACATTTTTCTTGTTGCATCTTTTCCGGAAGGATCTCCAATTCTTGTAGTGCCTTTGCCAATTAGGGCTATTGGAGTATGTCCATATTTTTGAAATAGCCTCATAACCATAATTTGGATCAAGCTGCCAACATGCAATGATTTTGCCGTGCAATCAAATCCAATATAAAAATTAATTGAATTTGTTTTTACAGCATGATTTAGGGCAGTTTCATCAGTACATTGATTTATAAACCCTCTATACTTTAGTTCTTCTAATAAAGTCATTTGTATCTATTCATATACTATGCATATAATATAAAAACTTACAATTTTGATTATATGGAGAAAGATAATTTTTTTGCCATTGGCGTAATGAGTGGAACCTCATTTGATGGTATAGATATTTCACTAATATCCTCAGATGGTCATAAGTATTTTAGGCCAATAAAGTCATCTTTTTGCAAGTTTTCATTAAAAATACAGCAAAAACTATTTAAAATCTCAAAAAATTTTGATGATAATCAATATAAAATAGGCCAGTTACACTCACTTGAATCGGAAATTACTCAAGAGTATATAAGTGCTATAAAAAAATTTATTTCTCAAAATAAATTAAATCAAATTGACCTAATTGGGATACACGGACAAACAATCTTTCATAACCCAAAAAAGAAAATTTCTATACAGATTTGTGACCCCAAATTGCTAAATGAGAAATTAGGGATAAAAATTGTTTATGATTTTCGCCAAAATGATTTAAAATTTGGAGGTGAGGGCGCTCCACTTGTTCCAATATTTCATAAAATGCTTGTTAATTATTTAGGTTTAACTGGAGATATAATTTTCATAAATTTAGGTGGAGTATCAAATCTAACATATATTCCTAAGAGAGGAGAGCTCAAAGCATATGATGTTGGTCCAGGCATGGCCTTGTTGGACCAGTATGTTTTTTTAAAAAAGAAAAAAGGATTTGATCACAATGGAAATTTTAGCTTAAAAGGTAATATCGATAAAAAACTTTTGAACTTAGCTTTAAGAGACAAGTTTTTTTCTATTAATCCACCTAAATCTCTAGATAAGATGTATTTTTCTCTAACTCCATTTGAGAAATTAAATTTTAATGATGCTTGTGCAACAATCTCGTCTTTTACAGGAAATTCTTTACTGCGAGAAATAAACAAATTTAATTTTGATAAAGTTATTGTTTGTGGAGGTGGAATTAAGAACAAACATATTTATAATACTTTAAAAAAAGATTTAAGATCGAAACTTTATATAATTGATGAGCTAAAGTTAGATAAAGACTTCATAGAGTCACAAGCATTTGGATATCTGGCTATTAGAAGATTTAAAAAATTACCTATTACTTATCCAGGAACTACAGGAGTCTTCAAGCCTTTATATGGGGGAAAAATTTTTAGTTAACGGTAACGAGAATTCAATTCTTTCCCTATATATGTAGTAATTATTTTATTCAGCTTATGCATCTCATTGTCATAAAAGTGATTTGCTCCGGAGACTTCTTCGTAGTCGATAACTATATTCTTTTGTGATTGTAATTTTTGAGCTAATCGATTTGTATCTTCAATTGGAACTAATTCATCTTTTTTACCTTGTATGATCATTCCTGATGCTGGACATGGAGCAAGAAAGTTAAAATCATATAAATTAGGTTGAGGAGAAACACTTACAAATCTTGTTATTTCTGGCCTCCTCATTAACAGCTGCATACACAGCAAAGCTCCAAAAGAAAACCCTGCAACCCAACATTGATTAGCGTTTGGATTTTGTCTTTGCACCCAGTCAAGACCAGCAGCTGCGTCAGCAAGTTCACCAAGACCATTGTCGAACTTTCCTTCGCTTTTTCCAACTCCCCTAAAATTAAATCTAAAGGTTGAGAAGCCTAATTCGTCAAAAATATTAAATAATTCCATAACAACTGGGTTATTCATTGTGCCTCCATAAAGAGGGTGAGGATGTAGAACTAATGCCACAGGAGGATTTAAAGACTGACCTTTTTTGTATTTGCCAACTAATTTACCATCAGGGCCTGTAAAAACGATCTCTTTTACTTGATTATTCATAAAATTGACTTAGGTAATTAATAGTTGACTAAAATGGTTGGTTATTATACTTAACCTGTTAGACGGTATACTAAATTTAACACTTAAAATTCAAGGCTTTTTTTTAAGATGAGTAAAATCATTGAATTAATTGACTCT
>MDTG01041786.1_pt1 | contig 24787 bp, 16 predicted proteins | sample 811421 | NCBI WGS metagenome assembly MDTG01 (sample SAMN05326645, study PRJNA326480) | marine metagenome | isolation source: seawater | place: Pacific Ocean: South East | collected 2011 | reverse complement strand
GCCCTGGCGACGGCGGGGGCGGCGGCGGCGGCGGCTCGGGTGGCGGCGGCGGGGGCGGCGGAGAGGGCGGCGGCGGCGGCGGCGGAGGCGGCGGCGGCGGCGGTGCTGGTGGCGGAGGTGTGGGTGGCGGTGGTATTGGCGGCGGGGGAACGGGTGGTGGTGGTGATGGCGCAGGGGGTGGTGACGGCGGAGGCGGGGGTGCCTGCGGCCCGCCCTCAGGATTGTTGGGCGGGAAGCCGGGTGGCGGGGGCGACGGTGGTGGCGATGGAGGTGGTGGGTTCTTCGGGGAAGGTGGTGACGGTGAGGGGGGTGGAGGCGAAGGCGGGAAAGGAGGCGGAGGCGACGGAGGGGGCGGGGGTGGGGGCGACGGCGGTGGGACCAACGGTGGCGGCGGAGTCGGCGGCGGCGGTAGCGGTGGCGGCGCCGACGGAGGTGGAGGCGGCGTTTGCGGGCCTCCAATGGGCATTCCCGGAGGAAACGTGGGCGACGGCGGCGGCGGTGGTGGCGGCGGCGACGGCGATGGTGGCGGAGAGGGAGGCGGGGGTGGCGATGGCAACGTGTAAGCGTTGTCCGGGCAAGCCGCATTGGGATCATGGCTTGACCCAACAAAGCCATCGGGCATGTAATAGACGACGCCGTAGAAAACGTGTACGTGAGCTGTAGGGGGTGTCAGCGTGCAAGCAGCGAGCGCATCCGCTTCGGTTTCAAACAGCGGCCAGTACCCATCAACGCACTTGGCGACGATTGGAGGCGGAGATGGTGGAGCCGGGAGAGACGGGGGAGCCGGTGAGGCCTCCTCCGTAGGCACTTGAAGCTTCATTCCCGCGTGGTTGTTGCAGTAGAATACAATGTCCCCATCGTAGTCCGAAGGAATGTTGACCGTGATTTCTCCCGTGCTTCCGGTGAGCCCAGGCGCGCTGTCGCCTATGATCCAAGGAGTCCCTACGTTGTCAAAATGTTCTCTTCCCACCCGAAACGGGTGGTTAGAAAGAATGCCATCTGCCACAAACGTGTACGTTGTGGCCCGTGAAAACTTGAGTGGCAAGGCCGGGGTGAAGGTAAAGTAAGGCGACGAAAATTGTCCTCCAGAAACCTTAAAGCTCGTTGCCGCACCAGCCGGCGGCGGCAACGAAGGCGGCGGCATCGGCGGCGGCGGTGGCGAAGGCGGCGAAGGCGGCGAAGGCGCGAAAGGAGGTGGAGGCGACGGCGGAAACGGCGGCGGCAACGGGTGCGGATGAAGACCATAGTCGTAAACCCCGACGTATGCCGCGTTGGGCGCATCGGGCTTAAGATCTCCTTGGTAGCCGCTGACGATCACCCGACTGCCGTCGTCACTAAATTTCACGGACGATCCGATCTTTTGGTGAGCCGCGGCGCCCAGAAGCGGGGCGCCGCTCAGTTTCCAGTAGCACTGCGCGGTTGGATCAATGCACGCTGCAAAATCAGTTGCGAGATTGTCGTCTGCTTTGACGAGGTTGTAGACGCTGACCATGCCAGCATCCTCGCCTCCTTGGTCGTCTAAAGGTGCGCCCACTGCCAACCGCATGCCGTTGGCACTCAAAGCAACCGACTCCCCGTGTCGGTTGCCCTTTGGTTGAAATTGCGACATGACATCGGGACCAACCTGTGTCGGATTGCAGGGCGTTGTCCCAGAGGCACAGTAGTAGACGCGCGCCTTTCCGCTCATCTTTTCGTGCTCGGGCCAAAATTTCCACATGAAGTTGTCGAAATGCGCACCTGCTAGGGGTAACCGTTTTGTGTATTGTCCGGGTGCGCCAACGGCCAACACAGTCCCATCCTCGTTGAGGCTCACTGAGGTGCCAAACTCTTCGCCCTTTTGCAGGCCATCGATTGGTTGCGACACGCTTTGCCAGACCGAGCCGTCGTATTCAAAGATTTCAACTGCGCCCTTTCCCAAATCGACATCCCGAAAACTTGCAGATCGGCGCAACCTGTCATCCCACACGTGGTCACCGCTGGTCCATCGAGATGCGTCTGTGTAGTTGTAACTTGGCCCATTGCGATCGGCCGGAGGAATCATAGCAAAACGATCCGGATTACTGTTGCCGGTAAAACCGTGCTGGCCACGTCGACACTTGTAAATGGGATCGTCGGGACAGCCTCCGCATCGAAGCCAAGTATAATATGGATCAATGGTTTCTGGTCGGCAATCCAACCTGCAATCGTATACTCCAGTCGTTTCACAATGTGTAAAGATAGATTCCTGTTGCGGGGTGCCATACCCAATCATGTCTTTCCATGATTGAGCTGCGTACTGAAGCTGCTGCAAAAAATAGGCTTCCGACATGCTGAAAGTGTCGGATACGTGTTTATCGTTCCACCAGCCACGCATGGGTGCACCTACCGCCAACCGGTCAGGCTGAGATTGGTGCTTTTTGTCAAAGGCTAAGGCGTGTCCAAACTTGTCATACTCGCCATAGCCTGGCAATGTCCCTTGCTGAGTCCATTGAAGAGCCCCTTGCGCGTCTTCAGTCGAGCGCCAAATCACCACCTGGCCTGGTCCGTGGTTGACGCTGCAGATGAAATTGTGCACATACGGGTTGCAGCGGTCCGATGCGCCGTTTTGCAAGTCGTTCCCGTTGTTATCGGTGCCCCAGAAAGCGTCCCCCCACATGTCACTGTTGCCGCCACCATCACCCGGATAGGTGGCAAGGAGTGCGTTGGGGTTGAAGTAGTAGTGTGCCAAAGCCATAGTTGTTCCGTCGAAATTGAGCGCCACGTTTTGGAGACTCTGTGGCGCCTCCAATTTGTAGTCAAACACTGGCGGGGCGGGGCTTGAAGGGGGCAAATCCCACTGGCGTGGAGATTTCCACTGCCAAGTCAACTCCACGGAGTTCCACTTGTAGATCTTGAGCTCGTTGTCTGGCGTCACGGAATCGTCCACATCTTGCCGAGCAAGACCGACGAGCACCTCTCCGTTGCCACTCATCGCGAGAGCCGCGCCAGTGACGCTTTCTTGATCCGGGTTGAGATAGTGGCGCGTGTCGCCACAAGGGCACGTGCCACAGCTCAACTTGCACGTTTTGTGCATGTGGTCGGGGTTGGTCACGCACTGGCTTGTGGTTGTCCCGGTGCGATTTGCGATCGGGACGTAGTAAGGGTACACGGCCTCCCACGTCGACGCGGCATCATTGGTACACTGTACGGAATCGTCGTCCACACACGCGGGGTCTGTGTTGTCGACGGGGTAATTAGATGGCGTAACTCGACTCCACGCCTCTTGGTCCAACGGCGCATTGAACACGCGCATCCACCCAGTCTCGCCGCCACGACAGAGCACCTGGTCAAATCCGGCAACCGCCGCGCGGCTGCCGTCATGGCTGATCGCAACGCCTACTTTTGGCGGCACAAAAGATGCGACGTGGCGGTTCTGGAACCCCCAGTACGTCTTCTGTGTGTAACCCACATCGCCTTCAATGCGTAAACCCTTGAGTCGAAGCGAGGGAGGGCCGACTGGCGCAGATGGAGGCGGGCTTGGAGTTTGTGGACATCCGATGGACTCCATAACTTCATTGGGAACATACTGAGCGCAGGTCACAGGGCAAACCACGCTCATTGCGGTGTCCATCGTCGTGCCAGCTGGCAATGAGGCTTCAATAATCGGACCCATGATTGGACCAAGTGACGGTTGAAAGCCAATGAGAGCATCAAGAACGTTTTGAAACGTTTCGACGCACACACTCGCCGTCGGGTCTGCATTGTTTCCATAGAAGGCGCAATGCACAGATTTAGGCCCAGCGCAAGGATTCGCGTCTTGTTGGCACCCAGATATGGCGTCAGTTATTCCGAAACCTGCAACCAGACCTGGAAACCAAGGGAATGGGGCAGGCAAGTCCTGTGAACAGTCTGGCTTGTATACTGGAAGCGCAGGCGGAGGAGGGGGGGTTGGCAACGGAGTCGGAGAGCTGGGTGGTGGCGGTGCTGACGGCGGCAAGTTTCCGATGTCTACGCTGTAGACTCTTGCCAGTCGCGCAAGGTGGTTGGGACTGTGTGCGTCGCCATTCAATCCGCCCAAAACGAGGCGTGTCGCCTCCCAGCTGAGCTGCAAGGAATGTCCAAATGCCTGTCCAGATGCACCGGTGATCGGTGGACCCAATAGCTCCCACCGGCACGACCCCCCGCAAACAACGCCGTCGCCAGAGTCCCAGTGATCCGCGTCACGCAAGACGTACACGAGCACCTTGCCGGCGTTTTTCCCACCCTCGGTGTCGCCGGGAGCACCAACTGCAACGAATTTGCCACGGTAGTCCAACGAAATCGCGGTTCCAAAACGGTCGCGACTCTGTGTTCCTTGGATGGTGGCTCCCAGTAGTTGCCACGTCTGCGTCCCGGCCACCCAAGAGTAAATGTGCACCTTTCCTGCTGCTCCGGTAGGGTTGTGCCTAAACTGGTCGTAAAAAGTCTCGCCGATCGCCACCACGTTTCCATCCTTGTTCATAGAGACGGTCGACCCGAAGCAGCCGTGGTCCGAGGAGCCAACCAACGTTTGCCCGACTTGCGTCCAGGCAGTTGGAGTGGGGTCTTTTCCATAGACGACTACGACTCCACGCACCACGCCGCTGGTCGGCTCTTTGGCCCCCGGGCTGCCAATCACCAATCGACCCAGCTTTTGGCCGTCAAAGGCGAGTGCCGCCCCAAAGCGGTCGTTCTCGTGACTGTATGACGCATCCGGGTTGATTGTGTCATGCTTGCGCCACTTGTAAAGGGTAGGATCTTCGAGACCCAGGGGGACTAAAATCTCCCTGTCAGCGTAGCGTTCCCAAACCTCCACCTTTCCTGGTGAGAAGCCACTGTCTGGACGCCACTTTGTGTAAGTGCCGCTCTCCCGGTCATGTGTGTATCCATCGGTGGAGGTCCCAGAAAAGTAACCGGCGTCGGATGTCTCGTACGGGGATGGAGATTGCAGACTGTGGTATCCAAACGCAAGCACGTCGCCTTCTGCGTCGCTTGCTATCTTACGGATCGGGTCTTTTCCTGCCCTGTATGAACACTTCGGGTCCATCGCCGCCCAATCGCGTCCCGTAAGATCTTGGTTTGTGACAGAATAATTTGAGGTGATGAAGTAGGGTATGCCGTCTCTAGTCACTGTTTTGTCGAAATAGTAATAGTTGTACTTGTTTATCCAGGGTTCAAAACTCCAAGTGTCCGGGACGCATTCGACAGGAATCCATGGTCCTCCTCTGAAGGGCTGGAGAGTATTGATGTTGTCTCCATCAGGTGGCGCCCATTGGAATAGATCGCCCGGGTATGAATGGTTAAAGAGCTGTGGGATTTCGTGTATCCATTGCTCCGCATCGTCTTGTTGAGGGAGTTTAGTTTGGCGCTCGGATTGCATTGCTCTGTATGCAGTAACATACTCTACGTGATCTGGCGCGTGTCCGAATTCGTAGGGAAACTCGTTTCCACCAAACCTTGTGAAATCGGTTTTGGCGTTTATCAATGCGTCCCCCTTGATTAGTCGAAAAAATTCCACCGGTACCTGCTCGCCAATCCCCGCGTGAGAATGTTCGCCAAGCTCGACCTGCGAACCAAGCGTGTTGGACATCCCCGACGATTCAGCATAATACTTGTTGATTTTTCCCGCTCCTCTGTCTACCCACGGCATGCCATCGTAGAAAGGTTCAACCACGTTGTCATAAACGCTGCGTTGCGTCGCATAGTCTTTGTGACCTATTACTAGATTGGCAGAGCGCGACATCACGACATCTAAGTATGTGCTTTTCTGATAGTTGATGCCGTTTAGGTAATACTTTGCATCAAGAAAGGGCTGACTGGCATCCTGGAACTGCCTTCGATCAAAAAGTTTGTTTCGTGTAGGCCAACACATGCCGTTGCTGTCGTGAATAGATCCAATTGGAAGCGGGTATGCCGGATGACTAACTTTTTTCCAATCTCCTGTGGATGTGGTTGGCGCATCAAATAGACGAATTTTGCCTTGGTGTCTCACGCCCTCAAATTGACACAGCTCTTTGTCCCATCCACCCATTGCGATTCTCTTGCCATCGCCACTTATAGAGACGTGTGCAACCACCGGCTCATCCTTGTGGCACAAATCGTCCAGTGCCTTTTTGGTTGACGCAGTGAGATCATCACGCGGGTCAGGGCGGTTAAGAAAGGCCTCGGGGTGCTCGCCGTAACTGGGCCTGCACGTGTCCGGCGACGCGGGAAGCCAGAACGACGACTGGTTGTAAGAGTTTTGCATATATGGATCGCCGATGATTTGCCCCTCATTTGAAGATACGATGTCGCTACCCAATTGCTGAAAAGGGTTTGGTCCTGGCGGAGGCGGAGACCGAGGCTGCGGCGGTGGCGGGGGCGGTGGGCTCGACGCTTGCGGTAGCGACGGTGGCAAATTGTTGTCGGGTTCTTTCCAAAACAGCCCCGTGTGCCTGCCCCAATACGTTTGGCCTGGGTATAAATCGCCCAGCCCCTGCCATGCTTTATAGGGTCCGGGATTTTGCCAATTGGCGTCTTGGCAGTCATTGGCTGGTAACTCCCAAAGGAAGAGCACCCACAGTAGGTGCTTCCGGGCCACCGACATGGCACACTTATCTCTTCACACTTGCGTTCTGACGCCTCGTGTGCCTAGCGTGCCACATCTAAACAATGCTGCTAGTAAATGCCTTATGTTTGTGCCGTTTTATTAAGCACAAAGAGTTGCCTCGTACGGGGCTCGAACCCGCGACCACAAGATTAAAAGTCCTGCGCTCTCCCAACTGAGCTAACGAAGCGAGCTGTACCGACGATTGCTTTTGGCGCCGCTTTAGTGTGCACAACAAGCGGCGCCAAAACAAGCGGCGCCATAAGTGCACTTCTGCCCATAAACGGCGACAGCTTTTTCCACCGCTACCGCTCTACCCAATACCACACCACCCCCGCCAAAACAGCGGCGCCTAAACACCACACACGCCCATGGCTCGCACCAAGCAGACTGCGCGCAAAAGCGGAGGGGGGAAGGCTCCTCGCAAGCAACTTGCTACCAAGTCCGCGCGCAAGGCAGAACCTGCCATGGGCGGCGTTAGGAAGCCCCACCGCTTTCGCCCCGGCACTGTGGCACTCCGCGAGATACGCCGCTACCAAAAGAACACGGATTTGCTTATCAAAAAGCTTCCATTCAATCGCCTGGTTCGCGAGATTACCCAGGACTTCAAGACCGACATAAAGTTCCAGAAGTCGGCCGTTGTCGCCTTGCAGGAGGCCTCCGAGGCGTACCTCGTCGGCCTTTTTGAAGACACTAACTTGGTCGCGATTCACGCCAAGCGCGTTACCATTCAGCCCAAGGACATCCAGCTTGCCCGCCGCCTCCGCAAGGAGATGTGCAAGTAGACGCTAGCTGCGCACTTGCGTTCCTCGCGCCTTGCGCAAGCAAGATAAAAAAAGTGTGTACGGTAAGCATAAAGTAAATAAAACCTCTCACTAAATTAGAGGCGTAACGATGCTGCCCGGTCTGGGCGCGCTCTCGCTGGGCACGCCCACGGGCACCAAAGACGACGTGGTCACGGAGATTAGAGACGAGCAGCGGGAGCAGGCCCTGCGCGAGGCCTACCGGTGGGAAAAGCGGGCGGCGACCGCCCGGAAGGAGGTCTTTGACAACGAGGACCTGGTCAAGGAGGTTCTGCTGGCGCTTGACCGAGGCGACGACGTGTACGACACGTGCAGGGTGGTGGAGCACTGGTGCAGCCTCAACAAGGCGCGGCGCGCCGCGTGCGACGACGCCTTCTATTTGGACCTGGGCAAGCGCATCTGGGGCGACATTGTGCACGCCCGGTGGCTGGGGGTCGGGCCGCACGATCGCTTTCGTTCGATGTGCCAGCTCGAGCACGAATTCCGCACGGGGAAGAAAAAACTGGAAGACAACGCGCATTTGGGCAACGTAAAGCGGATCGTGCTCGCGGCGATCGCCGCAAGCTCCTCGAGCTTGGAAAACGTATACAACCTCCTCAGCTACGCGTCGGACGAGTTGCGCGACAACGAGGACGTCGTGCGCGCGGCCGTTGCCAAGGACCCCCGGGAGATCCAGTTTGCGTCGCCAAGACTGCAGGGCTTGATCACCCCCCTGCGGCCCACTATTTACTGGCCACCAAAACCAGCCATGGAAAGGGAGTTTCATCGCCAATGGAGCGGCGCGGTGCTGCACACTCTGCTCTACTCAGATTGGACCAAACTCACCGTCATGAAGATTATGAGGAAACTCGGGAACGAGCACCCCGAGTTTGGCCTCGACTATTTCCGGGTCACGCACAGGGAAGATCTCAAGCGGTTGGTCGATTTGCTCATGCTGCACATCAAAGAGAACATGCGCCTTGCGCAAGCAAGATAAAAAAGGTTGACTGCTGTAGAGCCTGAAAAACTCTGAGCGGTTAGGGTTGGGCCATGTTACTGTAAAAAAAACTACGGTATACTATGCAAACCACTCTATCGGAAGAACACTTCCAATCCTGTTGCGCTCGCCTCTTGTTGCAAAAGGAATGTACCACTCGAGTATACGAACCCAAGGAGTGAGGTGCTCCTTCAAAACTGCCTGCCGTTGATCATTCCATGTTCGGGGATGCTGCTGCCGTTCGTCACTCCACTCGGGCCAACAATTCGACAGAAAATCAAAAATCTCTTCATGAAGCACTTCATCTGCAAGATACCTCACCCAAGTCATGTAAGGATCGGCCACGCAGCAAAAGCGCTTGAGAATGTGCAGATGTCCCATCCGTGCGGCTTCGTGGCACGTCGTATTAGTCATCGGAAAACCGCGTTTTAGAAGCCAATTTATAACTTCAAGACGACCGGCAATCGCGGCGTACTCGCACTCGACGCCCATGGTGTCTACGCGATGGGGAACTTTGCTCATCTTGCTCCCCATGGGGATTGGAGGATCTGCTTCAAAGCGCATCCAATATATCATGTCGGTGCGTCCGTAAAATGCAGCGCGTGCGGTCGTCATCTCGCTCCAAGGGACACGAAACGACCCTTGTCGCGCCCACTGCATAAGGCGCAACTCGTTGTTCATGACAAATGTGTCGTTTACGCTGGGTTTCCAAAACACTGCGCGCGAATAAGAGTCCAATTCCAAGCTGTAGTCCGTTTCCAATCGTTCTTTCATGGGCACTAACCGCCGGGCTTCGCTCAGCAAAAAGACACGCGAGACGGTTAGCTTGCATTTCCGGCACACCAAGCGCAGATTGAGTAGAGAATTCACATCCAGTGAAGCCGCCACGAGGGGTCCGAGGTCCGTGTCCCCAATGACTTCGTCTTTCCACCACACTGTATGCGGCATTTAAGTCCACGTAATGGTGCTTTGAAAGCCCGTTTATGGCGCCGCTAGTTTGGCGCCGCAACTTTAGCGCCAAATACTTACGGCGCCAATTCTGGCGCCAACACCGTGTCGCATGGATGTTTGCCAACACCGAAAGCTGCCGATGATGCGGATGCACAATGCATTAGACTGGAAAAAGGCAAGATGGGAAAGGGTGCAGCTTACGGTATACACGTTTAATTTGCGACAAACATTGTACGGCGAAGACGGCAACCGCTCAAACAGTAAAGGCCAGTTATCGTCCATCAAGTTGAGGACAGCGTTCGATCACATTATAGCGCGCCGCAGTCATCTCGTGTCATTTGCTGATACTTACCACGCCGCGTTTGATTTACTGCTTATGGGCGAGGGATTGCAGGTCTACCAAGTGGCGATATCAATCTTTCGCAAGTTGTCATTGTCGTACAACCTGGAGGACTACACATTTGTCTCCGAAATAATCTGCAACCTTTGCGCGCTAGTAAATGATCGGTATGTTTTGCCCAAGGGCTTTGCGTGCACGAAAGACATGTCGGACTGGTTGTACCATCGACCCGTTGCGGCGCGATGGCGACACCTGCGGCGCGTGTCAAGGTGGGTAGGTCGCATTTGCGTGTGGCTTACTGCGTTCAAGGAGCTTGTGGACTTGGCACCCGGGGGGAAGATTGCGCAGCGCTGCGAGCTTGAGTTCTATTCCCTTGTTTGAGCGCATCTTTGCACATTGCACAAAAGAACCACGTTCTTCGATAAGTCGACAAAGTTGCACAATATGTCAACACTAAAAGACGTACATGTCACTCAACAAGGGCACCGATTTAGTGTTTCCGGATGACACCGTTAGCTGCGATGATTTGACGCGCCTTGGACGTTTGTCACTGAACGACCAACCCATCGAAATGCCAGTGCGTCAAAGGGAAGGAGAATCCTACGTGGGAGACGAAAAAAGGGCAAAATTGGCCAAGGCTGCCGAAGAGAAAAGCCAAAGAGAGAACGCACCGTGGTCAGCGTTCTATCAAGACGAAAACCCTCGCAAGGTCGAGGGTGGAAAGAGATCAAAGGATACAATGTTTACAAGACGAACGGCAGCTGGGTTGTCCTTGCACTTTGACGAGGCTCCTTATAATTACTCCAAAGGAGAGAATATCAAGTCGATCCTAGCCAGCAAGTTGTCTGAATACGTAATTGGCCTTAAGATGACATCAAAAAAACAAGAAGGTGCAGAATTGATGCACGCGGCGTTTATGAAGATTATAATTAGCGAAAAGGACGTCCCAAGCAAGGACGAACTAACGGACTTCATGTGGAAACTGTACGATCTCAAGCCACTTCAAAATCTTCCCCTACCTCCCGGATTCATCAAGTTTACTGCCAACAAGCTGAAAGGAGTTTCCGGAACGCATGTTACGGGCAAGGAGGGCGGTACCGAAGCTGTGTACTACGGGCCCGTACAAGAAGAGTGGAACTACACGCGAGCCGTACCAAGTACGGTGGTCTCAGCAAAATCCCCATATAATGCGTGGATTGCATTTCTAAAGATTGAGCAACCACCCAAACCGGTCAAACCATCGAAACCAGAAGAAGACGTGTCGGTGCCGCAATTCTACACGTCGAACTCTGGACCACCGTTCGTGGATGATGGCGTTAATGATCCGAGCAACGGCAACGGCGAGCTCGACACTGATAACTTCTTTAATAGCGGAGACGAACAGGACAATAAGGGAGAGAAGGATCTTAAGGAAATGCTTGAGAATGCCTGGGAAGGAGTGTTCTAAAATAACCTTTTGAAAGACACAAAGAGCGTTACTCATAGAACGAACAACCACACACACATACACATACACGCGTGCGTACGCACCAATGTTACATTGGTGAAGAGTGTAGTATCACACTAGCTGGTTTTGGAGCGCTTTCCTTTTGCTTGTTAAATGCCGATTCACTGCTTGTCTGATACTGGCAAGCCTGTGATTGTCTAGACCAAACCACGTTTCTTGCAAGTGTTCCAAAAAGACGGTAGCAATTCCCAAAAGCACTACGTGTGCGTTGGAAAGGAAGTTTTCCAAATGCTCGTGAACCATGGGCATGCGCGAAGACATTGCAATCCAAAGGACAGATTCCAAGCACCTGGCTACAGCATGCTTCCATTTGCTAGCAGTGCTGTCAGCATCGTTTCTGATAACCCTTCGAAAGCAAATCTTGTATTCTTCGCAAAGGTCGGTATAGACAAGTTTTCCCTTTTGGTAACAATCTGCATGTTCGCCACACACCGTGCCATCTATGATACCCGCGTACATGGCCATGGCACACTTTCAAGCAACCTTAAAGCTACGTTGGGTTTAGTCTTTTGGCGCCGAGTTACGGCGCCAAAACTTTGTCAAGACTTTTTTTAAACACTTTTTGAAAAGAGGAGAGCCAAGACTGTCCCAACTAACAGTTCTACCCCTTTAGCGGGCGCGTTTTTTTGATCGGGGTTTGTTATGCCTTAGTCATCCCAATCGGCGTCGTCTTCGTCGTCCTCAATGGATTTGCGCCGATTGGACGCCTGGGATGCCACGAGTAGTTGCAACTGAGAAGACTCGTTTTTAAGTTCTGCCAATTCGTTGGCAGAAATGTCATTTTTAAGCTTTCCTATTTCTGCACTGAGATCATCCAAGATGGAGTCATTTTCCGCGCCAAACGCGTCGAAGTCGTCGTTTTCATAGTATTTTCTTGCCTTCTCCTCCACGGACAGGAGAGCTTGCAGATCCGCCTCATCTCTATTCAAAAGAGCAGACCAACCACCTCTGATCATATTAACCTCGCGTTGCAACGTTTCTAGACGAATCCTCACAGCCTGTTTCTTGGAGGCTTGGTAGCTGCTGAACGCTCTTTTTTCTGAAGCAAGTCTTTTTAAGATGCTGTTTCTTTGCGCTTGGTTATCCTTCTTTTCATCAAGTTTGGCTTCCAGATCTTCGATGGATTTTTGAAAGTTTGCAAAGGTTGCAGCGTCTCGTTTCTTTTGCTCCTCTTTGGCGTTCTTTTTGTCCACCTCTTTCTTAAGGGCGTTTAGCAACTCATTGATGTTTGGAATGGCGTCATCTTTGAATCTGGCAAACCTTTCGGCTTTTCTTTTTTCGGTAGGTGCTGTCACACTGTTATTCAATGCGTTGTACACGCCGTACCCATAGATGACGGAAGCTTTGTCCAGCAACACTTCGACAGCTTTTCTCAGTGTTAACGCAGTCATTTTTAATTCTTCAAGGTTATTTTTGATCTTTGGTCCGCACTCTTTCCATTTATCGACGAGCATCTTTTCAGTAGGAAGGGATGTTTCGACATTTCGGATCGTATCTATGCCTTTTGTCAGCCCTTCGCACCTTCTCGTAAACGCACCTGTTTCGTTTGACCATTCCGAGTAACGGACGCGCGCCGTTGTTTCAAAGAGCTGTTTGTATGCAAGTACATGTTCTACCACGGTTTGGTCCAGGTAGTATTTCACAATGTACCCCAGGTATGTGGTGCCTGTGCCCCGGTTGTCCGTTAACTTGAGTGCGTCTAAAAACTTGGGGTCTGTCCAATCAGTTCTTCGCACTGCATTTTCCTTTGTAGACTCTTCAAATTGGACTGCCATGAGCCACTTGTGAACCAATCCAAGAAATTCCAGCATCTTGCCACCCCCTTCACCACCTTCATCCTCATCTCCACATAAAATCTTGCCCACCCTTTGAAGGTTTGTCAGCGCCTCGCTCAACGTCTTGAATTTTTGCACAACGTCTTCCAAATCCAGTATTGGTTTAAGCATCGGCTCGACGCGAAACTGTTTGGGCTGCTTTAAAGCTGCATAGAATTTGTACAGAAAGTGCATGGCCCGATCCTTAGACTCGGGCATTGTTTTGGTCGTCTTGTCCCCATTGGCACTTTCAAATGCGTTTTCACACGCTGAAAACCAGTTATCAAAACCTTTCTCCTCATCGCCCCATGCTGACGTGTCGCCATAGGTAATCAAAAATTCCACCGTTAGGACAAGAGTGAAAGTTGGGCCATCTGTTGTGATGGGTTGACAATACTGGGAAATGACATCGGTGACCAGATTCCATGGTCTGTTGAAGTAAGAGTCGTCTTCATACAGCAAGTGGTTATCTGGATTGGTGTTCCTTTCTTTTGGGTTGCCTAATTTGAGGTCCGTCTCAATCTGCCTTTGTCGTATTTCCGCTTCCACTTTCTGCCACAAGACTTCAAATTTCTGTTGAACTTTGAAGTCAGCAAACGTTGGCCACAGGCTTGTTGCCTTTGTTTTCGTTTCCGTTTTCGTTTCCACCCTTGCACCCAACTTCGAAGCACTTGGTTTTTTTACTGCAAAGTTTTTTTCGTAGTATTCTGCACGACTGCTCGAGGGGAATTTCGTATCGTCAATCCAGTAGCTGTCAAATGTGGTCGAATTGTTGCTTGAGTCAAAAAGTTGGTTGTTTTGTTGCTTGTACAGCTTTCGTGTTTTTTCATCCACCAAGTATTTGACCTGGTGTGGTTTTTGTGGCGGCGGTGGTGGTGGAGGGGGTGGTCCTCCTCCAGGACCACCCGCAAGTGGCGGAGGAGCAACGGGTGCTCCGGGCTCGCTTGCGGCAGGCGGAGGAGTAACGGGTGCTCCGGGCCCGCTTGCGTCAGGCGGAGGAGCAGGGGGGGGTCCAGAGCCGCCCGGAAGCGGCGGAACAGTAAGGGGTGCTCCGGGCCCGCTTGCGGGCGGCGAAGGAACACCCCTTGCCCCACCACCATCGGGTCGCGTGCCCATGTTGTCCGTTATCACCTTCATACTTTCTTGTAAAATTTTGTGTTTCTCTTGCAATTTGCTGAGTTCATCCTCAAGATTGGAGTTTCTTGCTTCAAGCGCGTTGTTGACACTTTGTAGTTGTTCCAGATTAGACTTGTCATCCTGAGGGGTTAAGGTCGTTTGGTAGAGCACATCCTCCAAAGATTTGACATCAACTAAATCCCTTTCGCCACTTTGTTCCACCAACCCATCCTTTCCATAAGCGACACTTTCAAGAGCAATCCAAGCTTCTAAATTGGCAATCTCCTTGGTCAATTCCTTGTTTGCTACAATCAGCTCTTTGTTTTTCTCAATTGTTTGTGATGCGTAGGGGCTTCCGTTGTTATACCTGTCAACTTTGAGCCGTAATTCTTCCACTTCCTTTTCAAGTGCTGCCATTTCGTTTTTTGGTTCATTGCTCTTAACACTTGCGTGTGCAATTTGAAACTTTAGATTTTCAAGCTCTAGAAGCGTGGACTTGTACTTCTCTTCTGCTACCTTGGCCGTTTCCAGGGCGACAGCCAACTGTTTCTTGGTGGCTTCGAGATCTTCTGTGTCCTTTGCGCTTTTGGTCTTTTTTCCGCCCCCTGCTTGAGACTCAGTAAGCCTTTCAACCTCATCGATCAATTCGTTGACTCGCTCCTCTGCCTTAATACAGGAAGCTTTTCTCTCTTCTGCCTCGCGCTCTGCCGCTCTCTTTACATCAGCAAGCCAAGGTCCAATGGAACCGACCGGAAGGGGTGCCTGCACGGCTTTCCACGCATGAGAGCGAGTGGATTCCAAGCGCGAAGCCATCTGCATTTATCAAAGAGGTGCACTGGTTGCCATATCTCGCTAATGTGTAGATAGCTTTTATTGTAAGGTAAGGTCTGCGACGCATGCGTGACGAGAAGGCGCCAATGTCACACCGCGCTGCCATGACCGCCACCAAACGAGCGTTTGAAGAAATGAAGCGATGCGAGCGCTCAGAGACCCCACCCAATGTAAACCAGCTAAAGGAGTGGAAAGAGGCACTCAAAATGGCAAATCTTGCACTTTCAACGCAACAAAAATTGATAGGAGACTTGTCAGAAAGGCATGCGGTGGATATGGCCGTACTTGGGGAGGAGATGAGAAGCGAACTCGTGGACCGCGAAGCAAATGCAGCACGAACAGCGGAACGATTTCGTGTAATGCAGGACAAGATGGGCATTTCGGACAGCAGTGGTTATGAAAAAGCAGTACACTCTGCTTCCGTAATCGAAGCATCTATATCGGAGCTTTGCTCTCACACGTCGAACGGCACAGGTTCAAAGCTATTGTACGAGCGCAATTTGTGATTCTACGGCGCCAAACGTCGGCGCCGGTGATTTGGCCAAGGAGTGGCTTATTATACCCCCTTACGGGAGATCACCCCGGAGATTTTTTTGGGGCTTTCAGGTCCGGAGAAGGTCCACCCTTCACCGAAAATGTGGACGTGATGTGGACGTGTAACAGATTTCTAAAGTATGCAAGTTTAAAAACTTACAAACTTGCATACTTGTGCATACTTTAAAAACCGTTACATGTCCACATCACGTCCACATTTTCGGTGAAGGGTGGACCTTCTCCGGACCTGAAAGCCCCAAAAAAATCTCCGGGGTGATCTCCCGTAGGGGGGGATAATAAGCCACCCCTTGCCCTAACCAACGGCGCCAATTGTTGGCGCCGAAAACGTTGCACACATCAATCGCAACAGCTAAAGCGTCTTCAAAAAATGAGCACAAATCGACAGGAGCCTTCTCGAAAGCAACGCAATGCTTAAAAACGTGCAAGACTTTTTGGAAAGTGGTCCCCCGTGGTTAGGAGAAAGCGATTTTGAGAAGAGGGCTGAAGTGAAGAGCGCGGGAGCGCGCTGGAACGCAGACGCAAAGAAATGGTCGGCCAACAACAAAAGAACGCTGTCGTCATTGATAGATGGTGGCTTCTGGGTACCGTGTGGCCGCAGCGACGCGTTTGCACAGGAGGTGTTGCGCTTTTTGCGGCAAGAGGAGCGCTCTCTTGCAGACTCAGAAATGGATAAGCGTGCCAAGGCATCGCAACAAGCACAAGAAACTAGGAACGTGGCAGAATCCGCCGCCAAAAAAACAGGCGTGCCGCCTACTCAAGCGGAAGTAGCAGAGTGCGAGAGACTGGGATTCACCAAAGAAGTCGTTGAATTTACAGACGCGCTTGTGGAACTTGGGCCGCGCGGAACTTTGTCAAGAGAGGGCCTAATTCTACGATACTGCAGCTTCATGGATTACGAAGACGACGAAAAGCCAACCAACGAGCTGAGTCGCGAAGAGCGAAGATCGAGCTGGAACTGCGAGCAGCGGTTTCCGCTTCCCGAAAAAAAATCTCGCAAGTTTGCAGACCAGCTCAAAAAGCGAGTCGCGAAAGCGCAGATGACCCAGAGCACGTCGCTTGCACCGGCGATGTAAAAGGGTGGGAAGGGAGGCGTCAAGCGGGAGTGAATGGGTGGTTTGACTCTGTGCACCAAGGCAAAGCGCCAGCCATCCAATCGCAGCAGCCCCGTGCCGGTGGCCTCCTGTCGCCAGCTGTATACCCAAAATCGGTCAGGGGAGAACAAGGGCAGGGGCAAGGGCAAGGGCCAGTGCGTAAGGAATCCAAGGTGTTAACATTTTAAGAATACGCGTATTTGATTTTTCGTTTTGTGTTTTTAAAGATTGCGGGCTGGTTGTTTGCGTGTTTGTAGGACCAAGGCATTGGTAGTATTGAATATTACTTGTTGTTGTAATGCAACCAAACCTTTCATCGCGCGCAAAAGCTCCTGTAAAAGAAATGAGCAACGTGAACACCATTTAAACGCGCAAGCCCGCTTTTAAAAAGATGCGCAGATAAACGACGGAAGAGTTTGTACACCGTTGTAGGTCTAATAATGTACACGACAACTTAGCGAGCGCTAGATACACGTGCGTTCGGGAAGAGCCTGCGCACTTCAGACTCTATCTCTTTATTGCACACGAAACGAGCGTTGGTGGTTCTGCGGGTCCCTGTGTTTGTGTTTGTGTCACAACTTTTGCGGGTGTGACGGGAACGTAAACGATTTGCTGCGGTTCTGGCCTCGTTGCCTCAAAGAAAAGCCACCAACAGCACAACAGGGGAAGCAATCCGCCACCCGGCCCTTGGTAGTGAGGCATCACTGTACTCCCACTTGTTGTGTTCAAAATTTGCTTTATTGGACAAACCTCTGAACAAATTCTGTCCCTCTGCCGCCAAGCTAGAGTCTCGCTAATCTTGATCGCGGGTCGCCTTCCCGGGGAAGGTGTTCCCTCGGAAATTCTGCTGGCGCCGAACCATGCACCCTAAGCCACCTAAGCCATCTCCAGAACGTGCTCGCGAGATCAGCATTGCCATGAAGCCGTTTCGATCTCTTCGCAAAAAGAGATTAGCCTTAACACTTACATCTGAAAGCTTTTGCTTAAAAATGGCCTATGTTATGATGAAGGAAGGAAAACTCAAAAATTCAAAAGACAACCGAAAGCCGGTGTGGTCTGTGCAAAAATCGCAAAGTTACATGTTCTCACTCTTTGTTTCAAGAACTGCTCCAACCGAGTTCTTGGTGCGAGAGACAGAAGATGATGACGGAGAATTGGTGTTGGAAATATATGATGGAATGAACCGCCTCAACTCGATCTTTGAATTCTTTGAAGGCAAATTTCCGATCATTTTTGGAAACACCAAGGTGTTCTACCATGAGCTTCCTTCGCCCGATCGTGGAATGCTGGATGCCACGTTGTGTCAATTCATGAAACTGCGCAACTGTCCGGTTTTCTACGCATGCGAAATCGCCGAAAAGCGAAACGAGGGAACGCCTATGACAATCGGAGAGAAAACCAACCTTCTCATCAGTGTTGGAACGCCTCGGTCGCAAGTGTTGGAACAAGTTATGGAGTCAGCTCCATACATGGCACTTGACGACGACCGAGCGTCGGGCCTCAAAGTCGTGGCACAGCTCATTCAATCCATCGAGATGAAAAGGGGTGTCGACCATGACGGGTTCAAGCTTACCGATTATCATTTTGACGTCATGCGAAGCTTTTACAAGAGCGAAGATTCCGTTTCCTACATAGACACCGAGAACCTCGTAAACGCATTTGAACAAGTTGGCCAAATTTGCGACGACGCGATCCCAGAGTGCATCAAAGAACAAATGGTCCTTCTAAACGGCAAGAAGGCACCATCGCGTGTTCTTTATTTTTATCTGGCTGTCGTGGCAGTGGTTATGGGGCACTTGAGGCACAACAATGCTATAACAGAACGCGTGCTTGAGATGAAGTTTAAGACGATTTGCGACCGCTCGGCGAATGCAAAGAACAGTGGACGCACCTTTACTTTGGGGGGGTGTGCCATTGATGGCATGTATTAGGCACCCACCCAAGGATGGAGACCTTATTGACGCTCTATCCACTCACTAAAGTTGTCAGGGTGTGACTGCCACTCCTTGCGAGGCTCTACCCACTCAGACCACCCCTGGCCAACTTCGTAGTCGTTAGGGTCCGTTTCATCATAAAGAATACTCATGGTGTCGTCAAGTGCCTCCTTGATCGAATCGATGCTCGCTGGAAAACTGTAAAGCCCTTTGTCAACATCCTTCATGACGCGTGTATAAAAAAAGGAACCGGTCATCACGTAGCCTGTCTTTTGGCGTTTGGAGATCGATGCCATAGCTGGAAGCAAACCGTTTTCGAACAACTGTTGCAGCCGCCACAGGTATTCTTCATTCCATTGCAATGTATCCAAAACGTCTGTTTTAAACATGTTTAGTCGACGGTTCGAATACACAAGTAGCAGATAGTAAAATTTTGACACCAACGGCTCCCAAGCATCAAGAAGTGTTGTGTTGCGAAAGTCAGCAACTGTGCGCGTGCGCGCGATGCCTTCAAACCGATCAATGATCTCTTCCAGAACAAGCGTGCCCTGTTTGAAGTATTTCTCGTATTCCACTTTTTCTTCTTCATGCCCGTCGCTGCTGGTCACCAATGTTTCTTCTTCACCTGCTTCAAAGATCCATTTGCCGCTGAGCACCCATGCATCGAGCACGTAAAGCAGTTCCCCTAGTCGCTTTGCCTGATGGGCATAGAACTGGTACCGGAACTGGTCAACAACTCTGTCCTCGGGGTGATTTTGTATGTTGCGACACCCGCGGGAGTAGTCGGTCGCGCGGCTGCACAGAGCATAAAAATTCTTGAAAGCGTTTTCGGGGTCAGCGGTGGGTGCACCAGGACCAAAGATGCGCGCAGTGTAGCCATTCCACATCGCATCCCCGCCCTGGCGGCACAAATCTTGATGGCGCTTGTTGACGGAGCAAAAGTGTGCCATTGCGCGACAGACGTCCTTCACATCACCGTTGGCAATGGTATCCAGAAGTAGAAACAATGCATCGTCGTTTAAATCTTTCATTGCCAAGGTACCGGTAGGCATTTGTCGCCGATGAGCCTCTCCGACGAGCAGCACCGCCTCAAGACGGCTGCGCGAACGTCTTTGAGAGGGCGCGCGACGCGCAGACATACTTGTTTGTTTTCTTGGGGTTTACTGTAATGTGCGCAATTGGTACTTATTATTTTATAATGACTATTGGAAGCGTCAACCGGGCACACACATGGCACACACACACGCACACCTTTAGTGACGATTTCATCTTTGTCCATCTTTCCCTGCGCCTTGCTTGGCTTTGGCTTTGGCTTTGGCATTGCTCCCCTCCTCCTTGGAGTCCTCAGTTTTTTTCTCGGTAGCCCTGGGCGCAGTAACCTTGGCGCGCACGTAAAACGGCACGGTGGTAAAACAAAGATCTTTGTCAGCGGCCAATGCGTCGTCTAATGGCAGAACTTTCACAATAAAGGCGCGGGTCCCGTCTTTGTGCTCGCTGCTAGCCACGTTCCACTTCTTGATGTGGAAAGACACGGTGCCGTTTAGCATGTGTTGCGTGCCAATGGCGTCCAAGCTGGGGCACGTGATGGATTCTGCATACGGCTTGACAAAGTGGCCTACGTGCGCCTCGGACAGGTCGTCGGCGTAGAGCAGTTGCAATTTGAACGCAACCATGCCATCTCCCGACAGGTCGATTTCGCTGGCAGGAGTGCCATCTTTAAAGCTTAAATCGAATGAAAAGGTTACCGTTCGACGATGCTCAATTTGAAAATGCACGGCCCCAGTACGAGCATCCAAATCGATTGCGTGCGGAAAGCACCCGTTTGATTGAAAGCGACACGGTCGTCTCACCTCGGCAAGTGGACCTTGAATAGGTAGGTTCAACGCCTGCTTGAGGTACATCTTCTCTCTCCCTTTTGCAGCAGTTCCGGAAGGAAGCGGGGCATTTATTTGATTGCATACGTTGTGGATGAGTTCGTTGAATCCGTCAATGCGCTTCTTTAACTCCTCGATGTCGCCGCTTAGGTCTTTGTTTTTCTTTAGAGCTCTTTGGTGCGTTTCAAACAAAGCGCGATACTCCCCTTCCATCCTTGTTATGGTTGCGCAAAGATCACTGTTCTTCAAGCGCAACCGCACGGCCTCCTCTTCCGCACTAGTATCATTGGTTTCGTCATTGTCGCACACCATTTCTCCCTCTTGCATGTCGTCATCGACTATTTCTTTGTGGGTGTGCTTAAATGTGCGAGCCACCTTGCTTGATTCTTCGCCCTGGGAACCGAGAAGTTGGCCACCCGCTCCCCTTTTGATTCCTGCCTGAACATTTTCGCTCTCTGCCATCGTGCTTGCACTAGGAGACGCATCATTTGACATTTGAAGTTGTACCAGACTCGTGTGCTGCCGGCGTGAGATGCGGTGTGTAGTTTACAGTTGGTGCTAATTTTGGCGCCGGTGATTGTGGCGCCGGCAATTGTGGCGCCGATTTTTGTAATGAGTCTTAAATGGCGCCGTCATTGTAGGCGCCGTTGTAAAACACCCGGTCGCCACCCGAGTCGAAACTAATGTGCAGATCGTGAAAACCGCGCTCTTTAAGAAGTCGCAGTGCTCTAGGCCCTGGTCGCTCCACGTAAAGAATGCGTACTGGGTTCTTCAGATGATTTAAAGTGCTAAGGGCTCCGTACTCTGCACCTTCCACGTCCAAAAAAAGCAAATCAATGGTTGTTATGCCATAGCGACGCAAAAGAGTTGAAAAGCGCACTACATCGAGTTTGTGCTTTCTAAAGCTGACTCCGTACCGCTTAGCCGCTTTTCTAGCCGAAGCCTCGTTTAAAAGGGCCGTGTTTGTCCCGTTTGGATTAGCAATTCCGCTGAGCCCGGTCTCCCAGTCAAGTCCTACGGTTTGCTTTGTTTGTCCCGGCTGTCGATAAAATGAGTAAAATGTTGCAGCCCCGTTTGTAAAATGACTTGGATTCCCGACCAACGTGTTAGAGCGCTGGTCGTCTGGGCGATGCTCTGAGATCCTTGCGTATACATCCGGATTTGCCTCAACAAGAAGCGCGTTCCACCCGAGTGTCTTGCTAAAAAAATAAGAATTCGACATTCGAAGCCCGTCATTCGCTCCCATTTCTACAACGGTGTGGTTTCTTCCCAAAAGCGATGTAGGCGCGCTGCAACCACAAAGCAGTGTTGGCTGTGGAGCACTGACATCACACGTGGATCCTAGGTGATCCACGGTCCCCCCCAAAAGCCGAAAGGCGAGCTGGTCTTGTCCGGCAGTCGACTGAAACGTGCAAGATGTCCACTGTTTCATTATGTTGACACACAAAGCACCACTGTTATATTTACACCAACCAAAAAAACAACTGGTTTCACTTTAGCGCTACACTTCTTACACCCTAACCACGTACGCGAGTAATGAACGTATGAATGGTGACATCTGCGCGATTCACTGTGGCTTCCTCTCCCAAAGACACGAGAACAAGTTCTATTCCGGGAGGAAGAAGAATCTCGTTTTCGTGTTGGTGGTTGTTGGATTTGAAATCTCCAAGGGGAAGCATGGGAGTTCCCTTTGAAACTATCACTTGCACGAAACAGCAGTCGACCTCGGATTCTTCTTCAAGCGCCGCAGGTTCGACATTGTCGAATGAATCAACGTTAGAAGCGGCCGAACCAGGCCCTTGGCTAAACCAACTGGAATCCATATCAATGTTGCTTGTTGACATGAATACGGGCAGCACAATCGACTCACCTTCCATCATTTTGCGTTTGTGCTTGAGTTTAAACCAGAACTGGGGCAACCGTGTACTGTTCCGGACCACGCGTATGAATGACATCATGTCGGGGCAACGTGGCGCACCCGTAACCAGGTCGTAGAGCTTTTTGATTTTATCCACTTGGTTCCAAACCCCTTCTCTGGTTGCTAGGTAATTCAAGGCCTTTAACAAAAGGAAATGTTCCATCTTTTTGTGCGGGGGCACATTTCCTTTCTTCACGTCCATTTCGCTGGTCCACATTTGAACTATTTTGGAATTCGTATTGACGTCAACATACTTCTTGTACGTTGCGTCCAAAAGAACTGTTTGCGACCTTAGGTTTGCCTTTACATACCTGGATTCATCCTCTGGGTTTGTTGTTGGCTTCTCCAAATACCATTCATTCCACGCTGGTTCAAATATGCCGTATCCCCCATCCTCAATCAAGGTGTCGGGCGCATCTTTTCCTGCAAGTTGTTTAAGAGCTTTAAAATCGCTGGTCTCATCAAACATATTGTTTGATGTTGGCATTGGTGTATCGGAGAAATCCTGATCTAACCAATACTGCAACGCTTTTTTGTGGTTCCTTCTTATCACCAGTAGTCTTGTCGATGAATTTAGTTGTCGTTGGTGCACTGCTGCTGATGGGTCACGACGGCCGGTTTTGTCATGCTTTGTAATCCCTTCTAAGGGTTGTCTTGTGGTGAGTATAGTGTATCTTTCGTCCTCTTTCTTAAGCTTGGTTTCGGTATAGTCGTATTGAATCTTGTGAAACGGGGCAGATACGTCCTGAGAAAAAGTTGCGCACACCGTTGTCACGCGACACGCTTGGCCAATGCGAAGTACTTTATCCAAGCGCGAGGCCATCTGCGAGGCTGTAGGAGCTGGTGTGTTTGCGCGTATGGACATTGGAGACAACCTCTAACCTAGGTGTACACTCAACAGTTCACTCTATTCACTTTATCTTAGACTAAACGCTTTACCGAACACAAACTCGCACACGTGCATCGGCGACAAACAAATCGGAATAAATAAAGTGCGGTAATCGGTCTTCACCACCAGGCGCTTCCCCCGAAGAAAATACAGTGTCGATTCGGTCTCCGTCCTGAAGAACGTGGTCCACGTCTCGGTCTATTCGTTCTCCATTGACAAACACACCATTCTGTGCCTTGTCGCGCAGAATGGCCGTCCGAACAGGTAAACCGCCCTCTCTCAAGCACGAATAGTCCACATTGAACTTTATCACAAAATGAAGAGCTGAAACGTATGGCATTGGGTTCAAATGGCCAACGCGAATGTCTGACTTTCTCGAACGACCCACGCGAGTTTCACGGTCTGTAGCGAGAATGTATTGCTTACATTGGCCACCGTAATACTGAACCGTCGCATCGGGATGATCGTGTGCAATAAGCGCGCCCCATTGATTTCTTGCACGCGTATGTTCATGACACCCACCAGCAAGGTTGCTAACAAGTTCCTTTGCTTCTGGAACAACAAGAAGGCGAGGGTCGGAGAGAATTTCCTCTAGGATTGTTTCGTCGACAAATTTCCAGCGCACGTGGTACAGCATGTCCATGAACGACCTGCGCCTTTTTTCGTCTCCAATCAATTTAACGTCTCCCTCGGGTCCAGTGTACCATCTCAGAAGCGCATGCACAAGTCTTCCTTCGGTGATACACGTCAAATCATTGCTTTGAATCGCCTTTTCCAATACCTCGGCCTCAATGGTCCAGAAGGTGGCGTCCGCCATAGCAATACTGGAAAATTCGAGTGTCAGCATGTGCACGCAGCGATCCTCAAGAGATCTGCAATGTGATGCGGTTGCGCGCGAAAGAATCGTCGAGAAGGTGTACGCGTTGATCGAATCTTCCAGGAATTGTTCACACGCATTGCACAAAGACATGATTTCGTAGTAGTCGGAACATGCGTAGAGTTCTGCTGCCGTGTCAATGTTCAATTTGATGGACAATCCGTGCACAAACTTGAGCATCATATCAAAACACGCTGAAGACACGTAATCCAGCTTGAGCACGCGAATTCGCATGGTCTCGTCAAAGTAAACGTTGTCGACGTGTGACAACTTGCCAAATATCATCTGGTTTATCACAGGTGAAGCCTCAACAAGTATTCCAGTCATGCACTTGAACGTTTGGAACAGCTGCTCTTCGGAGCCTTCGGTGCATTCCTCGTCTGCCTTTGGGACCATCACAAGGAGATCTCCATCCCTGTCCAAATTTTCGTACAAGCGAGATAGTATGGAACCGCACTGTTCCCGGCCCAAACTGACATCGATCTCGCCCTTTTTAAGGTGCTCGACTACGCTGTCGTCTTCAAGCTTTCGCTTCTTTGCCACAGACATGTGCCTTCGTGTGCTTGGGGTGGTCTTTGACTGTAGAATGTGCACTTATGGCCAGTGATTTGTTGGCGCCGTTGTATGGCGCCGTTGTATGGCGCCGTTGGTTGATCCGGGTATAATGGTTAGGGTTATAGCCAGCCAAACCACCCGTGACACAACGGCGCCTGTAACACAACGGCGCCTGGTGCTCTTGCAACTACTGC
>MDTG01349212.1_pt1 | contig 24788 bp, 24 predicted proteins | sample 811421 | NCBI WGS metagenome assembly MDTG01 (sample SAMN05326645, study PRJNA326480) | marine metagenome | isolation source: seawater | place: Pacific Ocean: South East | collected 2011 | reverse complement strand
TAACTTCAGGGAAACCTGTTATAGCAAGCAATATTAGATCTTTTAGAGAAATTAATAATGCTTGCCCAGGCGGAGACCCAATGTTTTTATGTCACCATACTGAACGCGCTGAATGGGTCTGGGCTATAAAAAGAGTTTTAAACGAGCCTAAACTCAGAAATGGTTTAATCGATAATGCCCGCAAATATTGCGACGATTTCTCTTGGACAAACACGTGTAAAAAACATGTAGAACATTACAAAAAATAATTGCTATGCTCATATCTCACAAACATAAATTTATTTTTATTAAAAATACAAAAACTGGATCAAGTTCTTTACAGACTTTGCTTGGCGAATACTGCTGGCCAGATGAGGTAGAGTATCACTTTGTTGATCATGATGATATTCAGCATAAAGGTATTGTTAAAAGCGATGAGGTTAGAGAAAATTTTAAAAAATATCAAGAAAATAAAAACGGAATACTGGGTTACGGTGCGAAAACCAAATGGACTTCTCATTTAACTGCCAAAGAAATTAAAGAATATATTGGTGATGAGAAATTTAACGATTATTTTAAATTTTCTGTAGTTCGAAACCCATACAATAAGGTGCTTTCTAAATATTTTTGGGATATGAATGACCATAAAGGCGAACCTATAGAAACTTGGGTTTCCAGAGGAAGGAATGCTTGCAATTTAATACATCATGTTATTCCTAGATGCGAAAAAACAGGAGTGCCTTGCTGTGATTTTTACATTAAGTATGAAAACATGAAAAAAGATCTAGCTAAAGTATGTAATATTATAGGTATTCCCAATATTGATTTTAGTAAATTACCCAAAAACAAAGATTTAATAAATAAAGAGTCGGATCTAAATCAGATGGACGACCTTGGAATTAAAGATATGTTTTTAAAATATAAATCTTCCCCAGATGCTTGGAAAGAAATATACACTCAAAAAGAAAAAGATATAATCTACAAAAGACACCAAAGAGAATTTGAAATTTTTAATTATGAAAAATAATAACCTACCAAATCACAAAGAAGTTTTAAATAACCCAGCATTCGTTGTATCCCTAAAAAGAAGTGAAGCGAGATATCACCATACTAAAAAATTATTAAATAAAGCTGGTTTTAAAAATATTTTCCCCTTCGAAGCTATTGATGCAGTAAAAGCTAGAGATTCAGAAGAAGAATGGGATCAAAGATTCAGGCCTTGGGGGAGAATGTTCGGCACTCCTTTTGAAAAAAAATCAGACGGTACTTGGCACAAAGGTAATGGTGGACAACTTGGCATGAAAATGTCAATTATTACTCTTTGGGGCTGGCTTTCTATATCTAATAAGCAAGGTTTGATGATTTTTGAAGATGATGCTCTGCCTCGCCCTGATTTTGCAGAAGTATTTCCAAAATATTGGGATTCTATTTCGAATGAAGATGTAGATATGGTATACGTAGGCGCTCAAATACATCCAGGCATCCTAAGAGATAAAATTTCTAACTGCGGCTTTTATGTAAATTCTGGGGCTCAATGCTTACACGCTCACTACATAACAAAAAAAGGCGCCCAAAAATTCATGGAAGCAATGCCTTACATCTCGGAATATGCAATTCAATATTTTCAAAAAAATAAAGAAAACGATATGGGAATAGGTACAATTGACTCACTTCTTCTAAGGTTAGCTAATAAAGAAGCTATTCATAATGATTTCAATAAAGTGGGAATGGACCCCTCAATGTTGCCTGATTTTAACTCAGTTTCTTTCGTAGGCGAAAAAATTTCTGTCAAGGGAAAGTATAAAGGTGAACCTTGGCGTGGAAGAGATAGTGGAATCATTCATCAAAATGCCGATCTAGGAAGTACGATTCATGGTCTAAATATATCTAGGATGCGAGACGAAGAAGAAACTGAAAAACAAGGTAAAAATGTTTTTCATGATACTATATTAGAAATGAATCCAGAAACTGGAGAATCAAAAATTACAAAAAAATGAATAGTAAATTTAACAAAATATTTTTAATAGGATATAATAAAACCGCAACATCTAGCGCAGATGCGTTTTTCAATTCTAACGGATTAAATACTTATCATGGCGGAGGGTTAAATGAGGGAGATTGGAACATAGATAAATACGATACTTTTAGTGATCAACACCCAGAAGGAACAAATTTTTTTAAATTCAGAAAATGTCATCAAAATTATCCTGGCAGTTTATTTATTTTAAACACTAGAAAACTTAAAGATTGGCTTCTAAGCAGATGCGGGCATTCGATTTTTAACATGTCATTAAGCATAGAAAATTCAGGCAAAATTAAAGCTAATGGATCATGGGGTTATCCCAATATAGAGAATATAATACAAAAAAAATCAATATCTTTTAATGATTTATCTAACGATATGCTTGATGGGTATTATAAATTTATCAAAGAAAAAATTAAATTTTGGATAGATGAAAGGGAATCCTATTATGCAAGTATATTGTATTATTTTAAGGGTTACCCTGAGGATTTAATTTTAATAGATATTTATAAGGAATGGAAATCTTTTTTGGGCGATATAGTTTTTAAAGAATATGAAATAACTGGCAATAGAATGCAAGCCTCTTGCAGAAATTTTTCTAAAAATCAACAAAAGTTTTTTGACGCGCATAAAGAAATCTACGAGCAGGCAACTAAAGATGTTCTCGCATCTTATCCAAAGTTTGCAGAAAACTCTCTATTGTTACATGATAACCAAGTGAACAAATATTTTTTAAATATTTATAAAAATAATTTTTAAAAAATGATAAATCACAAACATAAGTTTATTTTTATTGAAGTTCACAAGACAGGTTCTTCAACAACACAAGCTGTTCTTCAAAATGTTTTAAATGAGTCAAATAGAACAAAGCATGTTCCTTTAGATTATTACTTAAATAAATTTCCTACAAAGTTTAATAATTATTTTAAATTTATGTTTGTTAGGAATCCATGGAGCAGAGTAATTTCTCTATACAAAAGAGAAGTTAGAAGAAAAAGCTATTCAGGTGATTTAGAATCTTTTATTAATAAAATTGAATTCGCAACTAGTTTTTGTGAAGTTATTGGAGAACAAACATTAGATCTTCCAAGAAGTAAACTTGAGAAATTAAATCAAATTGACTATGGAAAAATAAATGGTTCTGATAAAATTCATATGGATTTTATAGGAAGAATAGAAAATTTAGAAAATGATCTTCGCTTTATTTTTAAAAAAATAAATTTAGATTGGAGCGAGAATATTTGGGCTAAATACAAAAATAGTAACCGTGGTTCATATAAAAAACATTATACAGAATATTACAATAATAAAACAAAGAAAATTATTGGTGAGAAATTTGCAGAAGACATCGAATATTTCGGGTATAAATTTGAAGCATGAAAAATAGTAAAGAGATTCTAAAAGAGCCCGCTTTTGTTCTATGCTTAGAAAGACATAAGGATGTAAGATATTTTCCCACAAAAGAAAGATTAAATAAAGCTGGATTTGAAAATGTTTATCCTTTTTCGGGCATAGATGGCGCAGGCATTGTAGATGGATTAAAGTCTGAAGATTTAGACTGTTTTGATGAAGGGTTGCTTGAGGCCGCTGAATATTTATTTGATGTAAAATTAAAAGCTGGAGAAGGAAAAACTTATATTGCCCCAGGACAGTTTGGTGTATTTGCTAGTTTTCTTTCTATATGGCGGTTGATAGCTTCGTCGAATATAGATGGAGCTTTTATATTTGAAGATGACGCCTTGCCTAGGCCAGACTTTAAAGAAATATTCCCAGAATACTGGGATGACTTAGACGGAGATGAAGATATGGTATTTATTGGCAATGGATCAATATCTAACTCCTTAAAATATCAGGCCGAAATGTATTCACTATACAATAAAGGAAAGTTTTTTAATGGCCCAGTAGATTGTTTACATGCTGTTTATGTTACTAGAAAGGGGGCTCAAAAGCTTTTAGATATGTATATAAAACTTGTAGACTATGACGAAAACGATGATTTATTAAATGCGCATATAAATGGATGTGATTGGACAAAAGGTGCTTCTAACATGATTTGGGCAGATATATGCGATTATGATATTAAGAATTTCATAGAATGCGGATGCAAAGATGAAGTTAAATATAATATTAATGAAGAAAAATACTTACAGTTAGGAAAAGATCCTGAAAAATTTATAAATAAACAAAAAAATTTATTTTATAACGAAAAGCCTAGGTTGTCCCCAATGCTTTATACGGCTGATAACTTTATTACATTTATAAAAAGCCAATCTAATAAGAAGCGGGGAGAAATCTCGCCTTTTAGAGGTTGGCCAACCTTAAGGGAATATTTTGAAGCTCATTGTCTTGATTTTAAATCAGTATCTTTTTGCGGTATAGGAAAGCCAGTTGCTGGTGAATACGCTAAAAACGAAATACCATGGGGTTACACCGCTGGATTAAGTTCAGAGAGAGATAGTGGTATTATTCATCAAAACGCTTATCAGCAATCTTCGATCCATGGATTAAATTTGATAGATGAAAACCTTAAAGATAAAACTTCTATTAACCCAAAAGCATCTCATATTTTTCTTATCGGATTAGATCGTTGTGGTTCTAATTCTTTACTAGAGTTTATTGGCACTTCTATTCCTGTAAAATATGACGATAAAGGAAGAATGGGATCAAGGATGGCATTTAATTTTTTTAATGCTCACAAAATACTTGAAGGGCTTGAGGATGAAATCCCTCAGCTTTGTGCCTACGGAAATATGCAAGCAATCTTTCTGTCTGGAGAAGAAAAACTCGGCGGAAATAACCAACGACATATTCCCATATTTATATATAGGCTTTTTAAAGAGCTATACACCCAATACCCTGATGCTAAATTTATTTTCAATACTCGTCATTTGGAGCACTGGATAGAAGGACGCAGAAGAATTGGGGATGGTTACATGATGGATTATTTTCAAAGATGCTCAAAACCAGAACTTTGTGGAACTCTTGAATGGGCAGAAAAAACAATCGAAGAAGTCCAAAAAGACTGGAAGAAAACTTTTGAAAATCACACGCAAGAAGTTCGTGATTTTTTTGCAGACAAACAAGACCATCGATTCCTTGAATTCAACATATCAACAGATCACCCTCAGAAAATTGTAGATTTTTTACCTGAGTTAGATTTAAATACTCAAAACGCTTGGGAAATTAGAGAAAATTGGGGGCCACACAATCAATAATGTGTACTATTAATTGACATGAAAGAACAAATACAAATCAAAACAGGCGCAAACATTAGTTCGCTCTTGCAATCAACCGTAAACATTTCTCAAGCTTTTACTGAGCTTGTTAAAAATTCAATTCAAAATTTAGCTACGCAAATTGATATTGTCATCAGTAAAGAAACCGTGACTGTAACTGACAACGGAAGAGGCTTTTATCATGTACCCGATTCTTCAGGTAAAAATGACTTCGATAGGTATTTTGTTTTTGGAAATTCTTATGATAATACTTTTGGAGAAGGCGTTAGACTAGGTCATATGGGAATTGGCGGTAAGCTTGCCAATGATAAACTCTCTGATACTCAAATTGATTGGTCTATTATCACTAAAAATAAAGATTCAAAATCTTTTCAAGTTAACTACGTTCCGACAAAAACAGAGTTTCTTGATGATTACAGCCCCGTTGTCGAAGAGATCGCTTATGATGATTCTCATTTTCCTCACCTTACTGGAACTAAAATTGTCATAAATAAACTCAATCAAAGAATAGTAAATTATACTGAAGCCGAAATTGGTTGGGCTAAAAAAGAAATCAGATCCTTCTTTGGCCTTTTGGTCAAAAACAGTAAAGAAAGAAATAAAGAAATACGCATTTCTCTTAACGGCGAAGATTTAAGTTTTGATTATGATCTACCAGGCTCCGCTTTCATCAGGAAAACCATAGAAGTTCCCCACGAAAAAGGTTCCTCTTCTGTTGGTTTAAACATTTTTAAATTAAACAATAGGTCAGAACTCAAAGACCTTCCTGTTACTGGTGTTGAAATTGCGGCTGGCGTAAAGATTTGTAATCTTAAACTAGACAATGTAGAAATCGTTGACGAAATATATTCTGAAATTTCAAAACTCGAAGGGAAAACGGTTGAACCAGAAGCCTCTGTAATTCATTTTTTTAATCAATTAATAGGTTTTGTTGTTTGCGATGATCTTGGATCTTTGCTTGACGAAACAGGTATGCCCGCAAAAGATTTATCTCACCATGCTTTAAGAGAAGATCATTTTCTTGTTATTCCCTTTTACAAAGAAGTTTACAAAGAAATCATCTTGGTTATCAGAAAATACCTTGGTGTAGATGAAAATAGTCGCCGCAAAACCTTTAATGATATTGCGAAAGAAATCTTAAGCTTGATTGATGAAGAAGCTGATATCGATATCGAAGAAATTTCTGAGAACGAAACTGATACCACCGCTCATTCTAAAATTCAAGACGAGGAAGAAGATGAAGAAGATGAAGATGATCAAAAAGACGATCAATCATTAGATTCTTTTGAAACTGAAGCTGAAGAACAAGATGATTACATAGATCCTGAAAAAATTCCAGAAGATATGCCTGAGTATATCGATCCTAAAATTTTGCCTAAAGAATTATTTCTTGAGTTGGATGACGAAAATGACCCTGACGTTCCTGATGTTACAGTAGAAGACATAACTAAAAAAGAAAATATTATATATGATATTGTAAATTTTGGAGAAAGTTATGAATATGAAATGTCAAGCCATCATCTTTACGGCAAATTAATCATCATGATCAATTCTGGAAACCATAAATTCAAAAAAGTTGAAGATTCAGAAAACAAATACGCTATGGCGTCTTACATTGCTGAATGTATGGTTAAAGAAATTGAACTTTACAATTCTCCAGAGTCTCAAATGAGAGAGGTTGAATATAAAATTTCAGAGTTTTACCACGATCATGGTAATAAAATCAAATTAAGATTCACTAACGATTAATAAATTATTATGGAATTCTATAATGTAAAAAAGAAAGAAAGAGAAGAGATAGACGATTCTCTAGTAGAAAAAGTTTCCATGGAAAACGTTAGCAAAAACGGCAAGCTTGTTGTTCGCTACGCATTCAAAGCTGTGGATGAAGACGGAACTAAACTCACAAAGTTTTGCAGTAAAGCAAGCTACGATAAGTTTCAAGGTTCTTAATGGGTCCGATTCTCAATACAATTATTGGCGCAGGAATAAAGCTCGCCTGTAATTTAGTAAACGCTTGGCTTTACCAAAAACAACAAGACCAGATGATGCTGGCCGCAAAGGATGAAATGATGTTGCGGGCCATGATAGACAGCCAAGAAAAGCAGGCAAGCGATCCTTTTGTAAAAATTACCAGGCGTATATTGTTTATGTCGATAACTTTTACAATGTGTTATTTGATGGTCTATTATGCGCACAATCCAGATATTAGTTATGATATTCTTGTTCCAAAAGGAGACGGTGCCCGCTTGGGTTTCTTTAGTTGGATTATTGGCGGCAAAGAATGGGAGATGGTTCAAATGACAGGAGGCTTACTTTTAACCTCTTTTATGGATCTCTGTTTTATGGTTATAGGATTTTACGCAATACCTAGCAAAAAAAGGTAATTTTAAGGTTCAAAAAACTTATATAAGTGGTTTTTGTACGGGTGATCCGATCCCAGTCTTGATGTGAGATCCCATTTATGAGCGAGATATCCCTCTATTCCCTCTTTTTGTTCTTTATTTAAATTTTCGACAATTATAATTTCGCCAATAGATCCTCTTGGAGAATTATTTCCTGTCCTATTTGAGAAGACTTTTAATTCCTGATTTAAATTTAACCTTGTTGTATAATCTCGATTTTTACCTCGTCCTTCTCCGTTTATTTCTAATCCGTATTTGTGGGTATCAAAATTAAAAAAGACATGCCCTATATTAAATCCAGATAGCTGTCCATTTGGAATTCCTGTGTTAGCGCCGCCTACATTTTTTGCGCTAATCCTTCCTTTAAATACCGCATTATCTGCTGCATCAAATTGAAAGTCGTTATTTTCAGCGTCTAAAGATATAATTGAATCAAATTCGCTGTCTACCATTGTAGTCGAAAAAACTATAAAAAAGTTTATGTTTCCACTTTGAGGGACTTTGAAACCCACTTTCGAAAGAGAATCACCCGAAGTAATACCTGATAGACTTCCATCAAAATCTATAACGTTTAAATAATTTTGTGTTGTTGCGTTGGTTGACGGTTGTCTTGCGGTGTGGTTTGGGCGAGAAACGTTGTTTTGATTACCTGTTAAGTCTATCCATTCTTTTACTTTATTAACCTCAATCATATTTCCGTCTATGCCCACAGAAGTTTCTGTTTCATGTATTATACTGCTTAAGTTCGAAGCATCAAACCTTGCTAAAAAATTTAAATCCAAGTTCGATAGTTTTGTTTGCCTTATTGGTCTAAAACCTGAGTCAAAAATATCTTTTATTTCGCTTTGCATACCAAAGTCATCTAATTTTCTAAAAAGTTCTCTTCCCGTGTGATTGATAAAATAATTCTCTTCTTCAAACCCTTCAGAGTTTACTATGTTTCTAATTTTATTTTTGAATTCTGATAAGCTAGATTGCATCTCTGCTTTATTTTTTACCGCGTGTATTTGATGTAATAATTTATTAAGAGTTGTCATACCTATATATATTTACACAGAAACTTTAAAGTTATCGCTTGACATTTATTTTTAATTTTGCTATTATTCCTAAGTGCTAAAGCATTCTGAAAAAAAACAAATTATAGAAAACCTTCTTATTGTTCCAGATAAACAAAAGCGTTTTTTTTGGGCCAAAGAGATAAAGATGTTAAATATTTTGATGGCAGACTATCCATCCAACAATTTTTGGTCTAAAATTTCTTTCCCACAAAAACTTGACTCTTTAATTCTTTTGAGATCTGGTTATTATAAAAAAGAGTTAGAAAAAAAATACAACAGATATAACTATAAGATTCCAGAGGAACAAGTCCCAGTAATTGGAGAAAAATCTGGAGAAGACTATAATTACAAAAAACAACCTCAAACCATACGAGAATTTTGCGATGATGAAAACAGCTGAAATAAGCACCAAAGACGCTCTTAAAAGTTTTTTAAAACAAAACGAAGAGCACCACTATAATTTCGAAGAAGAAATAGACTATAAAGTATCCAGCGGCAGCTTAAAGGTTGATTTTGAGCTTAATGGAGGTTTCGGGCCAGGTTTGCATAGATTCACAGGCATGAATGAGGGCGGGAAAAGTTCAGAGGCTTTAGAAGTAATGAAGAATTTCTTAAAGAATCCAAACTCAAAAGGGGTTTATATCAAAGCTGAAGGTCGTCTTTCAAAAGAAATGAGGGAACGTTGTGGAGTTACTTTTTGCGATAATGAAGATTCATGGGAACAAGGTTCTTGTTTTGTTTTTGATTGCAACATATATGAAACCGTACTTGATTTAATGAGAGTTCTTATAGCTAAGAATGATGATGAGACCAAGTATTGTTTTATCCTTGATTCCTTAGATGGCTTGATAACAAAAGATGATTTAAACAAAGGTTTTGAAGATGCCCATAAAGTTGCTGGAGGCGCATTACTTGGAGCTAAGTTTATGCAAAAAATGAGCATTCAATTAGCGAAAAGAGGCCACATGGCTATTTTTATATCTCAAGTTAGAGCGGACATCAAGCTCGATCCATACAGTAAAGCTCCTATCAGGCAGACTACAGCTACTGGAGGTAACGCTTTACTTCACTTCGCTAATTATATACTAGAGTTTGAGCCTAGGTTTAAAAAAGACATGATCTTAGAGAATCCAACTCAACCTGTTGATCAACAAAAAAATAAAATGCTGGGGCACATAGTTAAAATAACTGTAAAAAAATCTCCAAATGAAAAAACGAATTATGTCTTAGAGTATCCAATTAAATATGGCAGAAAAAATGGCACCTCAATTTGGGTGGAAAAAGAAATTATAGACATGCTTTACTTATGGGGTTATATCAACAAAAAAGGTGCATGGATATCAGTAGAAAAAGATTTTTTAGATATTTTGTCAGATGAAGGCCTTTCTTTTCCTGAAAAAATACAAGGAGAGCCTAAGTTAAATCAATTTCTTGAATCAGAACCTACCCTTATGAGTTTCTTATTAGAGCATTTTAAGGAAGTAATTTATCAACAAAACAAATAATGATATTTAAGACCCTTACAGGTTCTTCAAAACGTGTATCTAAAGCTAAAAAATATTTAATTCAATGGAATTCTTCCAGTAGAAGCAAAATGCAATTTAACGTCAAACAGTATCTCAAAAAATACTGGTCTAACGATATTGTCTTTGAAGAATTTCCTATAGCTGGAACAAAAATGACTTTTGATTTTTATAATCCTAATAAAAAAGTAGCTATAGAAGTTCAAGGCAAACAACACCTTAAATACACTCCATTTTTTCACGGTAAATCTAAATCAAATTTCTTAAGCCAAATAAGAAGAGACAATGATAAGCAAAAATTTTGCGAATTAAACAGTATTAAACTAGTAGAAATCTATCCTAATGATGAAATGTCAACCGATCTTTTTAAATCGTTTGGAGTTATCCTATAATAAAGTGTATAATTAATTGTGAGTGACAATATAGATCCAGAAAACTTAGGGGTATTTTCAATCCCAGAAGCAATGCTTCAAAAACTCTTTGAATTCTCAGGCGACGCTGATCACAGCAAAGGCTTTATATTAGCTTATGTGGACCAGAATGGTAAGCCTATGATATATACTAAAAGTCAAAATCAGATAATAGAAATGGGCCTAAGAAAAGCTTTAGAAAAATATTTAATTAGCCTTGAAGAAACTGAAACTATGTTTGGAGCAGGAAATGACGAGCCAGAAAATGGGCTTGACTAATCCTATCAGTTCTGTTAACATAGTCGAATATGGTATACTCTCATGAAGTTGAGCGCCAGTTTCTTGCTGGTCTTTTAAAATTACCAGAAAAATATTCGGAGGTCTGTTCTTTTATAGCTCCTTCTGATTTTTTTTCTGATGTAAATCAGGTATTGTATAGTTTCATAAAATCTTCCTATGATAATGGGGATTCCTTAGATCACGTTATCTTATCTGAGAAAATTAAACTTTCAGGCATTTCTTTTGAAGACAACATTAATGTTTCTGACTACATTCATGCTTTAATGTTAAGGCAAGTTTCCAAAAGTTCTTTTTCTGAATGCGCAAAAGAACTTAAGAAGCTAACTGCAAGAAGAGACATTATGTCTTTTTGTGGTAAAATTTCTAAAGAAATGAAGTCTATTGATAGCTCTAAAAGCCTTCATGAAATTATAGAGGTTTCAGATAAAATTTACTCCAATATTAATGTTTATGAAAATAGCGACCACACTCCTCAAAACATTTTTGATCAAATGGAATCTGTAGTTGAGCTTAGAGGTAATAATCCTGTCGAAGAATTTGGTCCTAGCGGTCCCCATAAAAGAATTCAAGATCTTTACGGTTCATTGTTAAGGCCTGGAAACATAACGACTATAGTCGCGAGAACTGGTGTTGGTAAGACGCAATTTGTGATGGACTTTTGCATAAAAGTTTCTCACGATCACGATATACCAGTCTTACATTTAGATAACGGAGAAATGAGTAAAGAAGAACTTCTTGCCCGTCAATGCGCTTCTCTTGCTCAAGTTCCACTAAACTTAATTGAGACAGGTCAGTGGCGTAACGCAGGACAAGATATCGTCAATAAGGTAAGAAGCGTTTGGCCTTTAATAAAAGGAAGAAAATTTTACTACCAAAATGTTGGCGGCATGAAAGTTGACTCAATGATTCAGCTTGTAAAACATTTTTATTATTCTCAAGTTAAAAGAGGTAACCTCATGATTCTTAGTTTTGACTACATAAAAACGACATCAGAAATGCAAGGTAATAAAATGGAGTGGCAAGTAGTAGGAGAAATGATAGACAAATTTAAAAAGCTAGTACAAAGAGATGTGGTTTATAACTCAGAGCCAAGGATAGCCATGATGACTAGTGTTCAGAGCAACCGTTCAGGAATAACGAATAATCGTAACGCTGATGATGTGGTTGATGATGAAAGCGTTGTATCTTTGTCAGACAGGATTACCCAGTTTAGCTCTCACGTTTTTCATCTGCGCAAAAAAACACTTGACGAAATAACATCAGAAAATAATCTTTTAGGAACTCACAGGCTTAGTTGTTTTAAATTTAGGCACTTAGGGAATGATGTTACAAGAGCAATTAATCCAGTAAGAATGCCAGATGGAGATTTGAAAAAAAATTATGTCAACCTCGATTTCAACAACTTTAATATTACAGAAGTTGGTGATCTAAAAGATTATGTTGATTCATTAGTTGATGTATCCCTCACTGAGGAAGAAATATCTGCAGATTTAGGTATATGACATCCGATAAGATAAAAGATATTCTCACCGAGTTAGGTTACAAACTTTCAGATTTTGGTAATCATTGGCGAACAAACGCACTTTATAGAGGTGGAGCAAACCCTTCTGCTCTTCAAATCTACAAAGATTCTGGAGTATGGATTGATTATGTTAAAAACTCTGAGCATATGTCTTTCAAGTCTCTTATTGAAGCTACCTTAAAAACAAATGATAGTAATGTAATCGACAAATTTACAAAAGGTTATGATTTTTCTTCATCAAAAAAAGAGTCCGAAATAATTGTTAAACCAAAAATTGAAATGGAAAAAATATATCCAGATTCCATCTTAAAGAAACTTCTTCCACATTATAAATTTTACAATGATAGGGGCATATCAGACAATTATCTTATTTCTCTTGGCAGCGGTTTAGCTACAGAAGGCTCTATGTATCAAAGGTTTGTGTTCCCAATATATAATTCAAATCAAAAAATATACGGTTTTAGCGGTAGAGATATGTCTAAATTGAAAAATAACTCTAGACCAAAATGGAAACATATAGGCAAAAAGTCTAACTGGATATACCCATATTACTCCCCAAATATAAAAAATATAGTTCATGAATCTATTATAGAAAAAGAATCTGTAATACTAGTTGAAAGCATTGGCGATATGTTGAATTTATTCCAATACGGAGTTTATAATGTTTTAGTTACATTTGGCACAGTCATATCTTCTCCCTTGGTTTTATTTTTGACGTCTTTTTCTTCTTTAAGGGTTATAATTTCATTAAATAATGATTCTGATAAAGAAGTTAACAGGGGAAGAGTTGGTTCTTTTAAATCCGCTTTAAAACTCTTAAGCTTTTTTAATATTTCTAATATTGCATTATATCCTCCTACAGAAAAGGACTTCGGAGACATGAGTGAAAAATCTTTTTGGCCTTGGATTAATAATTTAGAAACTTGCTACGATACAAATAGTTTAATAAAATATAAAGAAGAAATATTAGAGTTAATAGATAAAAATCAAATATCAAAAAATTCTTTTAAACAAAAATATTTTGATGCATGAGCTTACCCCACTTTCTGCTAGCAAAATCAAGAAAGCTCAAAGCTGTTCTTGGAGTTACTGGGCGACATACCACCTAAAAATTCCAGACTCTAGTAATGATGGCGCTAGTAGAGGTTGGATTTGCCATTTAATTTTTGAATTATTGGGGGATGAAAAACATAGAGCTATATACGACGAAGTAATATTAAAAGATTCTATCTTTCTTTGTGCTCCAATTAAAAGACTTGTTGGTTATCACGCTAAAAAATTAAAAGTGAATGACCCAGATAATTTAAAGTTGATAGACGACATGACTATGGCTGGCTTACATTTTGATTTCTTTGGTCAAGCCAGAGGAGAACCAGATAAATCGATATCTGAACAAGCTTTTGATATTTCTGTTGATGAAGCTGATAAACTTTATCGCTTAAGAGGTTTCATTGATAAATTATTTTTCTACAAAAAAGATGGTTTAGCTATCATTAGAGACTTTAAATCGAGCAAATCAGTTTTTAAAGGAAAAGAAGCTGTAGATAATTTGCAAGATTTAATATATACTCTAGCTGTCAGAAAATTGTTTCCTGATTTCAAAAAACGTCAAGTAGAGTTTCTGTTTTTAAAGTTTGATTTACACGCTTCTGGTAATTTAAAAATGGCTGAAATTTCTGATACTGAGCTTTATGGATTAGAGATTTATCTAACAGGTGTTCAGTCTTTTTTGGATCAATTTAATGAGTTAGATGCAGTAAGTAATTTTGCTGGTGCTCAAGGATATCCTTCTGACGGTAGTTTCGGCGGCCCTTTAATGTGCGGAAAAGATGGTTTTAAAATTTCTAAAGGTAGTCCTCTGTTAGACAAAAATGGTCAACCTATAGTTGCGTATATATGTCCATACAGAAAACCTCTTGATTTTATTGCTCTTAAAAACAAAGACGGGAAAACTATCAGAGGGTTCTTTAAAGAACAAAAAGATAAAATCCCCGTAAATAAAGAAAACGGAGAATTTATAGAAGATGAAAGTTATTCTGGTTGCCCTTATTGGAACAAGCCAAAAATAGAAACTGACGACTTTTTTTGATTTGATGTGTACTCCCTTATGGGATGACGTACAACATAGAAAATATATGCCACGAATACACAGATGAGTGCTTATTCTCTCAAATTATTGACTCCGACGGCTTACCTTTTAAAATTATTTTGCATGTTGAAAACAAATACATCAGAACGATAGGTAAGATTCTTTTTAATTACGGATATCACTCCGCTTCTGTTAAAACAAAAGGCAAGTATTACTCCATTGTTCATTTTGAACTAACTAGTTTTATAATAAAAGAAAATCCTGATTCAGACTCTTCTATTTTTGAAGATCTTGATCTCTAATATTTATGTTTTTAGTTGGTTTTATTTTTCTTTCGGGAGTTTCTATATCTCTTGTTGCTGCTTATTTTAGCATAATAGGTCTAGCTACAATGTTTCCAGGATCTAAAGAAGCTATCGTTATTATGGGTGCTGTACTGGAAATAGGCAAGCTTGTTGCCGCTGTTTGGTTACATAAAAATTGGCATAATGCTTTTAAATTTCTTCGTTTCTATTTACTTATAGCTGTTTTAGTTTTAAGCGGTATTACAAGCATGGGTATTTTTGGGTTTTTATCTAAATCTCATGTTGAGCACAGTGCTTCGATAGAAAAAGAAAAAGCTATAATAGCTCAGATTGACGAAAAAATTGAAAGAAAAGAAGCTTTTATAACTCAAAGAAAAGATTTGCTTTCCCAAATATCAAAAAACACTTCTTTCGAATATGAAGGTGACAGTGAAGTCTTAAAAAGACTTGATTTGAGAATTCAATCTATCAAAGAAGAGGAATCTTCTTTTTTAGAAGTACAAAATAATATTCTAATGGATTTACAATCTGAAAAATCAAAGCTAGACGAAGCCCTTGAATCTTCTAAAACTGTGTCTAGTTTTTTTAGATCCAATAACTTTGATCAAGTAAATAAAAATCAAGAATCTGCGAGAACAAAGATAGAATCGGGAAAAGAGGTTGTGTTAAAAAAGATAGAAGAAATCAAAAAAGAAACTATATTAAAAATAGAAGCTGTTAGAGCCCAGATAGATTCTGTTCAATTTTCTAATGATTCTAAATTTATCAACCCCAAAACTGAAGAGTATCAAAATCAAATAGAAATTTCCTATGAAGAAATTAGTGATTTAGAGAATCAAAAATTTGAATATGGCTCTGCCTTAAGAGCCCTGGAAGTGGAAATAGGCCCAATAAAATATGTTATCGGCGCTTTGCAAGAATGGATTTCTCTCTCTGTTGGTGTTGAGCAGGCTGTAAGGATTATAATATTGATATTAATTTTTGTTTTCGATCCTCTTGCAATACTTTTGATTATCGCTGCAGCTATAACTTATTCAAATATGAAAACAAAAGATTTGCCGCCTGACGTAAAAGCCATCAGGAATAAATTATTAGAAGAACTCGAAGATTATTTAAACGAAGGTGGTATCGTCGATCATTTTATCGAAAGAAGCAAAAAATAGCTTGACATACAATCGGGTTTTTGCTATCCTCTATGGATAATGATACCGATATTCAAGAGTCATTTTTCTATAGGAAAATCGATACTAACTTTAAACTCTCCAGGGTTATCAAAAGATGGTTCTGCTGATTCTGTATTTGATATATGTAAGGATTCTAATTTAGATAAAATAGTACTTATCGAAGATAGTTTTATGGGTTTTCCAGAAGCTATGAAAGTTAGTTCTGAAATAAATAAGCAACTAGTTTTTGGTATTAGGTTTAAGGTTTGCTCGGATCTAAATTCTATGGAAGATGATAAATCCCCAGATTGTTCTCATAAATTGATTGTTCTTTCAAAAAATTCTGACGGGATAAAGCTTTTAAATCTTATTTATACTGAATCTTTTACAAAATATGATGGTTGGATTGATTTTTCTTTATTGTCTAAATTTTGGGATGAAAAAAAATTATCTTTGTGCGTACCTTTTTACGATTCTTTTATTTTTAATAATTTAACATCTTTTCAATTTTGTTTGGTTGATTTTAATTTTACTAAACCTACTTTTTTTATTGAAGAAAACGGGTTACCTTTCGACCTTTTAGTAAAAGATTCCGTGATTGAGTATTGCAAAGTTAATAATTTTTCCACACAAAAAGTCAAAAGTATTTTTTACAAAGATAAAAAAGATTTTGACGCTTTTCTTTCTTACAAATTAATTTGTTCTAGAAGTTCCTTTTCTGGAAGAGAAGTTTCAATAGAAAAACCTAATATGGATCATCTTGGAAGCGATGAATTTTGCTTCGAAAGTTACTTAGAAAAATGCGATACTTAAAATACTCAGATATAGATTTAATACCCAACTACAGTGAACTTTACAGTAGGTCGGATGCCGATACAAGTATTAATTTTTTGGGCACAAAGTTTATGCTACCAATTGCGCCAGCTAACATGCAATCAGTTATAGATATGAACCTAGCCAGAAACATGAGCGAAGACGGCTACTTCTATATTATGCACAGGTTTGGGAATAGCTTGAGAGATGTAGTCACCCAAATGAATGAAGAAAACTGGAGCGTTATCTCTGTCAGCATGGGGGTAAAAATGAATGATAAAAAAGACATAGTCGCACTATCAAAATACAAGCAAAGAGTTGACTACATTACAATTGATATTGCTCATGGTTACTGCGAAAGAATGAAGACTGCAATCAAATGTGTTCAAAAGTATATGCCTAACACAAAAATTATCGCAGGTAATGTCGCCACATCAGAAGCTGTTAGGGCTTTGTCTGATTGGGGTGCAGATGCAGTAAAGGTCGGAATAGGCCAAGGCTCTCCCTGCACAACTAAATATAAGACAGGGTTTACTATGCCCATGTTTAGTTGCGTTCAAGGATGTTCTAACATCTATGTTAGTGGAGACACAACTGATCTACTTAACACGGGACAAGAACTAGTTCCAATCATTGCAGATGGTGGCATAAAGCATAACGGTGACATAGCTAAAGCTCTTGTGGCTGGAGCGACTATGGTTATGGCTGGTGGCATGTTTGCCTCTTGCAGTGATAGCCCAGCAGCATGCAGCACCATAGGCAGTGTAACACATAAAGCTTACTTTGGGTCCGCAAGCGTAGAAAATAAAGGCCACAATAATAATATTGAGGGCAAACTAACCAACATTCCGTGCAATAATATGACTGTTGGCCAAAAACTAGCTGAAATAACACAAGATCTTCAAAGTTCAATTTCTTACGCTGGAGGCAATAACTTAGAAGCGCTTAAGGATAACAATGTTACGTATATAGAAGTATGATTGAAAAACTTGCTAGATTCGATAATAAACAAAAATCTGTCGTTTTTGACTTTGAAACTTGTAGCTTAAATTTAGTTTCTACCGAAAATAAACCATGGCAGTTAGCGTTTCAAGTATACGAAGGAGATAAATTGTTAGAATCTAATGATTATTATATATACTGGGAAGATTTAAAACTTTCTGATGGAGCCAGAAAGGTTACTGGATTTAAAGATTCTAAATACAAAAAATTAGCCCAACCCGCTGAAAAGGTTTTAAATCATTTCGAAAAATATTTATATGACGATTCTTATGTTAAGGTAGGCCATAATATATTAGGTTTCGATATTTATGTACATAATATATATAGAAAACTTTTAAATAAGAAGCCTGACTACTCTTATCTAAAAAACTGTGTGGACACTTTATGCTTAGCTAAAGCTATACATAAAGGGATAGACTTAAATGATGGAGATAACTTTTTATCTTGGCAATTTAAATTAAATTCTTTTTACGAAAGAGGCATGCGTTTAAATCTAGGGGCTTGTTGTAAACAATACGAAGTTCCTTTTGATTCAAACAAACTTCATGACGCTCTTTATGATATCAAGAAAAACCACGAAATATATAGAAAAATGTTATGGAAAATAAAAGTATAAAATCAGACGTTGACTTCATATTAGAAACATATGAAAAAGAAGTAAGATTTCTAATAGATGAAGCTAATACCTTGTACGATAAAATTGAAAAATCAAAAAGCATCCTTAATTGCAACTATTATTTAAACAAAATAAACAATATTAATAAGAAACAAAAAGCTATTGAACAATGCTATAATGATTGTATAATTGATTTGTAAATGGTAGTCATTAATTTTTCAAACGAAGAAGTTTCTTACGCTTTCGATCAGGGTAAAAAACGACACTATGCAAAAGATGAATCTTTTCGAGAAAAAGGTTCTGTTAAAATTAAAGACGCTAAGTCGAAACATGAATCACATTCAATTGGTTTTTTAGGGGAACTAGCTTGGGCCAAATTCACTAATCAAGAAGTCGATACAGCTATATATGCGGTAAGGGATTCTGGAGAAGATTTTGCTGGAACAGAAGTCAAGACTATAACATATTATGGAGAAGGGGAGCCAGAGTTAAAGATCCCAAAAGCTGAATTTGAAAAAAGAAAATCAGTTCAGAATTATGTTTTGGTAAGAATCAATACTTCCAACTTAAATAAAGTCGAGCTTTTAGGCACCATATCAAGAAGAGATTTTTTTGAAAATAAAGTTACAAAACAGTATAAGCGCAATTACCCAATAAATTTTATAACCCCACTTTCCAAAATGAATCCTGTTTTAGACAATGACTTTTTATCATCCTTTTCAAAATATACGGATTGCATGCCTGCTGGAGTGAGGCTTCCAAAAATTGTAATAAGCAAAAAGCAATACAAAGATTTAAACTTGCCTGAAAGTACTTCTAATTATGATTTTCTTAGAGCTTTGTGTTTCAAAGGAGTTAAAATTCTAGGTATTGACAAAAAAGAAAATAAGCAACAATACTACGATAGAGTAAAATCGGAACTCTTGATACTTAAAGAGCTTGGTTTTATTGATTATATTTTATTAAATTGGGATATATTAAACTATTGCCATGAAAATGATATCACAACTGGGCCAGGAAGAGGAAGTGCCGCAGGTTCTTTAGTTCTTTATTTGATTAACGTCACAAAAATAGATCCTATTCAGTATGATTTGTTTTTTGAAAGATTTGTTAGTAAAAGTAGGGCTAGAAAAATCGAAAAAGACGGAGTTACATATTTAGATGGAAGTCTACTCGCTGACGTAGATAATGATATAGCTTATGAACACAGGCATAAAGTTATAGAATATATCGAAAATAAATATCCAGGAAGAACCGCTAAGATTTTAACCTTAAACACCTTAAGCAGCAAGCTTTGTATAAGAGAATGCGGTAAAATTGTAGGAGGTTACAATGAGTCTGACATAAATGTTATAACAGGTCATATTCCAAAGCAGTTTGGTAAAGTTGCTTCTATAAGCGATTCGATAGATCAAAGCGAAAAGTTTAAATCTTGGTCGGAAGAAAATCCGAAAATAATAGAAGTAGCCAAGAAGCTCTCTAATTTAAATAAAAATTCTGGAGTTCATCCATCTGGCATAGCTATATCAAGAGATCAAATTCAATCAATATGTCCGTTACAAGCAACAAGCGAAGGAGCGTTAGTCACAGCATATGATATGAATTGGGTTTCTGAACTTATGGTTAAATTTGATATACTAGGATTAAGAACATTAAGTGTTGTTTATGATGCTTGTAATTTTCTTGGGATTAATCCATTAGATATACCTATTGATTCTGAAGATATATATTTGCCGCTCCAAGATTTAAATCACGGTCATGGTTTATTTCAAATTGAGGCTAGTACAAATTTAAGTGTCTGCAAAAAAGTAAAACCAAAAAATCTAGAAGAGCTTAGCGCTGTAGTTGCTATAGCTAGACCAGGAGCCCTAGACTTTGTGGATCAATATACGGAGTACGCTTCCACTGGTAATTTTCAAAGTCAACACGAAGTCTTTGATGATGTTTTGTCGTACACTGGAGGTATTCCTTTATATCAAGAGCAGCTCATGAAAATGGCGGTCAATATAGGTTTCACTCTTGATGAGGCTGAACAATTAAGAAGAATAGTTGGCAAGAAAAAGATTGAGAAGATGGCTTCTTGGAAACAAAAAATAAAAGATAAAATTATAGAAAATGATTTACCTAGTGAGGCTGGAGATATTTTATGGCAAGTCGCTGAGGATAGTGCCAATTACTCTTTTAATAAATCTCACAGCGTAGCTTACGCCACTCTTTCTGCTTGGACTGTTTATTTGAAATTTAAACATCCCAAGCAATTTTTCCTTTCTCTCTTGAAGATGTGCAAATTTGAGCCTACTCCTCAAGCTGAAGTCTCAAAGGTTTCTCAAGAATTGTCTTTCTTTAATATTAAATTATTACCCCCAAACATTATTCATTCTGATATGGATTTCAAAATTGAAGGGGACGATATAAGGTATGGTCTTAGCAGCATAAAAGGCATCAGCGATAAATCCCTTAAAGCTTTAAGAGATTTTCGGGACGATCAAAGCTCGAGTAAGTTTGAACTTTTTCTTGCCGCAAAGCAGTCAGGTTTAAATATAGGAGTTCTTTCTGCTCTTATACAAGCTGGCGCATTAAGCGACAATCCTCACGAAGATAGATCAAAGTTAGCTTTAGAGGCGCAAATCTTCAATATTTTAACGGATCGCGAAAAAAGAAACTTTGTTTCTATATCTAAATCACAAAATTTCGATTTATTTGATATAATAAAAAATGTCAAAAGTAGTAACTTTTCATTGATTGCCGACGATGGCAAGCCTCTTATTAAAGAATCCCGCTACAACACTTTAAAAAATAAATATTTACCTTACAAAAAAATATATTATAAAAATATGAAAAGCCAAAGGTTTGCAAATTGGTATTTTGAAAAACAACTTCTTGGCTTTAGTTATTCCTCCGAGCTTTCTAAAGTTTTTGGGCACGAAACTAAAAAGCCCAACAATTCAAAGCATTTTAACGCTATAAGCCCTAGAACTACCCATAAATATATATTTACAGTAGCTTTTTCTAAAAAAGATAAATCAAGAAACGGTAATCTTTATATGAAGTTAGAGTTAGAGGATGAGTATGGTTCTGTTGATGCTATTCTTTGCGATAATGCTCGTGGCAAAAAATGCACTGAATATTTAAAAAACAATTCTGTACCTAAAGAAGGTAGCATAGTTACAGTTTATGGGCAAAAAACCTCTTCTGGTGATGCAATATTTATTGATAGCTTAAAAATAGTTGATCAAATGATTTATATGAATTTAAGAGATTTAAAAGACTAATGTGTATATATTAGCATGGAAACATCTTTTAATTTCACACCTAAAGTTCAGCAATTAATTCAAAAATCAAAAGAGTTTGCGCTGTCCTTAAATGATAGCGTAGTAACTCCAGACCATCTTCTCTTAATTATTTTAGAATCAGAAGATATTTCCATAAGTAATTTTTTAAATAGTTTTGGGTTTAGTTTTCAAAAAGTAAAGAATTTTTCTTTATCTTTCTCTAACATAGAAAAAAAAGATTCCAAGATAGATGCATGTAAATACGGAGATGATTTTAATAAATTATTGGTTGACTCAAGGGATTTTGCCTCTGAAATAAATCATTCCTATATATGCATAGAGCATATTTTCTTTTCTCTTTTAAACATAAAAGATGGCACACTGTATAGTTTCTTTTTTGCTCATAACATTTCTCCTCATAAAGTTGCTCAAGCTTTTATACTTTTAGTTAAAGCGCAAGAAAAGTTATTATTACAAAAAGAGATTATCCCAGGGATTCATGCCCTTTCTCAACATCCAGACATCGGTGCTACTCCTGAAAGTATGCTAGAATCTTTTTGCGTCAACTTTAATGAACTTTGCTCTCAGGGTAAAATAGGAAAAATTATAGGGAAATCAAAAGAGATTGATAGGGTTTCTGAAATTTTATGCAGAAAAAATAAAAACAACCCCTTGCTATTGGGTGATCCTGGAGTTGGAAAAACTGCTATTGTAGAGGGTCTCGCTAACAGCATTAACGACAATACTTGCTCTCCACTTTTATCTAGCAAAACAATATATGGAGTTGATCTTTCCTCCATGATTGCTGGCACAAAATATAGGGGTCAGTTCGAGCAAAGAATTAATTCTTTAATAAAAGAATGTAAAAAAAATACTGACATTATTTTGTTTATTGACGAAATCCACACTATAGTCGGGGCTGGAAGCGCAGAAGGCGCTCTAGATGCTGCTAATATATTAAAACCTTCCTTAGCTAGAGGCGAAATAAAGCTTATAGGAGCAACAACTTTTTCAGAATATAAAAAAAATATTGAAAAAGATATAGCTTTAACCAGAAGATTCGAATCAATTCAAGTAGAAGAGCCGTCAAAAGAAGAAACTTTCAATATATTAAAAGGTGTAAAAGAATCATATGAAAAATTTCATGGAATAAAATATAACTTAAATATTCTAAAACAAATAGTTAATCTTTGCGATACTTATCTTCCAAGTAAAAAGTTTCCAGACAAAGCGATAGATGTTCTTGATGATGTAGGAACCAAAGTTAAAATGCGCAACCTCTGCCCTCCTCCTGAAATGAATTCTATTGAATCTAAAATATTTAAAATGATTGATTCTGATATAGTTGATTCTGAAAAAGAAAACGCTTTAATTAAAGAGTATGATTCTATTATGAAAGATTGGGAGTCAAGACCTCTTGAAAAAGTTTGTTACGATGATATTTTAAATGTTATTTCTCAGAAATCTAAAATACCAAAAAATAGTTTAGTAAAAGAAAAAGACAAAAAGTCTTCCAATTTATACAAGTCTTTATCTAAAGAAGTCATAAATCAAGACAAAGCTATCTCAGCTATATCAAGATCAATATTAAGATCTAAAATAGGTTTAAAAAATGATCTTAAACCTATAGGTTCTTTTTTATTTTTGGGGGCTTCAGGGGTAGGCAAGACTTGGTGTGCTAAAATGCTTGCTAAACATTATTTTGGTTCTGCAAAAAATGTATTTAGATTAGATATGTCTGAGTACTCAGAAAAAGTTTCTGCTTCAAAATTAATTGGCGCATCTCCTGGATATGTTGGCTACGAAGAAGGGGGCGTTCTGATAGAGCACATGAAGAAAAAACCTCATTGTGTTATTTTGTTTGACGAAATAGAAAAGTCAGACCCAGGAGTACAACAGTTATTACTACAAGTTTTAGAAGAGGGTGAGCTAGAAGATAACCTAGGTACCAAAGTTTTCTTTAAAGATGCTATTATTATTTTAACAAGTAACGTAGGTTCAAATTTAGCTTCAAAATCTAATCTTGGCTTTGGTCAAACTGAAACCAGCATGGAAGACAAGGTTTTTGATGCAGCCAAGAATGCATTCAGCCCTGAACTTATTAATAGACTCGACGAAATTGTATGCTTTAACCACTTATCGCAATCAGATCTAAAAGAAATACTTTTAAAAGAAATAAGGTTGTTACAAAAGAAATTAAAAAATAAAAATATTTCTTTTTCTTTAAACGAAGAAGTTGTAAATTTCATTTCTTTAAAAGCTTCGGAAGAAAAGCTTGGAGCAAGACCTTTAAAAAGACTACTTCAAAAAAATATTGAAGATCAAATTGTAGATTTTTATTTTCGAAAACAAGAAGATTCTCCGAAAAATTTTAGTTTTTATTTAAAAGAAGGCTGTGTATCTTACAAGATAGTCGAATAATATAATATTTTCTTTGCCGATATATGTGTATATCATATACATGGCAGACAAGAAAATTTCCGAATTTCCTATTTTTGACGGCGTACAGGACGCTCAAACTTATTATATATTAGCAAGTGGAGAGGCTGGCGACCCTGACGCAGATAACTATAAGATGCCTTTCACCAATTTGACTGAAGATATTACTGCTAATATCGATTTATACAGCGGTTTAAGTGGTATCTTTGATCATCTTATCAGCGGAGCTTCTGGTATTTTTACAGAAGTTTTAAGTGGTAAAATGATTAGCGGTGTTTCAGGTATTTTTTCTGAAGACATTATATTAGATGGAAAAAAAATTGTAACGGAAAATGTTGAAGGCGGAGTAAATCTCGGTAGTATTGACCCTGTGGTAGCAGGAGTAGACGCTCCTCCAGTTAATCTATTACAGGGTGGTGAAGAAAAAATATCTCTTGATGACGATATTATAAAAATTGGAGGAGTTAATAATGACATAACAGACAAAGTTGAAATCATTAATCCTACAGAAATTAAAGAAACTTTTACTGTTATAGACGGCAAAGAGACTATTCTTGGCGGATCTACCACAATCAAAGAAACCCTTACAGTTTCTGATGGTCAGGCTACAACTCTTGGCGGATCTACCACAAT
>MDTG01076126.1_pt1 | contig 24788 bp, 25 predicted proteins | sample 811421 | NCBI WGS metagenome assembly MDTG01 (sample SAMN05326645, study PRJNA326480) | marine metagenome | isolation source: seawater | place: Pacific Ocean: South East | collected 2011 | reverse complement strand
GAGGTTTAAGATGGGGCTTGATTTATAATTATATTAAAACGATAGATTAATTTCTATATTGATTTTGAGATAATTTTTTACTGGCCTCATATAAAAATTTTTTTTCTTTCTCTGATAAATTATCATATCCTTCTTTATTAATTTTATCTAATATGGAATCAACTTCAAATCTAAGGTCATCTTCATACTGACTCTTTTTGTGATTTAAAATATCTATATACTTTAATCTATATTTTAAAATTATTTTTTTTAAGAAACTAAGTTGAAATTTTGACTTTAGATAGATTAAACCAATAATCATTCCTGATAAATGAGTTAGATGGCTAATTCCATCATTTGATCCAAATGATGATAAAAAGGCAATAATACCAATGAATAAAACAAAATATTTTACTTTTAATGGAATTAAAAAATATAGATAAACTTTTCTATTTGGAAATATTAACCCGTAAGCCAAAAGTATACCATAAACTGCACCACTAGCACCAACTACTGGAATAGAAGAATTTATGCTTAATAATACAGTTATTAATCCGGATCCAACACCAGTCATAAAATAATATTTTAAAAAAAACTTTTTACCCCAAATTCTTTCTAATTCTGATCCAAACATCCATAAAACAAACATGTTAATAAAAACATGCCATATTCCTCCATGAAAAAATAAATAAGTAAACGGTTGCCAAATCATTAGATTAAAAAAGGTATTAGAAGGAACAATTCCAAATAATTGAAATAATATTCTTTCTTGTCCAGATATTGATTGTAGAAAAAAAATTAAAAAATTTATTAATATTAAAATTTTTATACCATCTGTTATCATGGACTTCGTTAAGTAATTAAATTTTTTATTAAAATCAAAAAATGCCATTAGTATTAATTTAGGATCCTCTCCATTACTTTTAATGATTTGATTTCTCTTAAACCATCAATATGATAACTATAATATTGTTTTAAAAATTCACCAATTTCTTTTCTTTCAATTGAATGAATGTTTAGCTTAGATATATTTACAATTTCAATTTTATTTATTGTTTTTAACATATGCAATGAATTCTTACCTAATTTAATTTCTCCTGTAGTTGAACATTTATTACAAAATAATTCTCCAGAGAAAAAATTTGCTTTGATCATAGAATTTTGACAATTTGAGCAATTAGATAAATTGGGCTTTAATCCTAATAGTTTCAATAAATTTAATTGAAAGAACCAAAATAAAGTGTTTATTTTACCTTTATTATCATTAATTGCAGACAGAGTATCTTTTGTTAAATTAAATAATTCTAAATGAGATTCTTCACCATTAACTGTTTTGTCAATCAATTCAATTACAGCAAATGAATAGCTTAACTTTTTAATACTATTTTTAATTGATAAAAAAGGATGATCAAATTCCGCTTTAGAAAAAATTTGTAATTGCCGTTTTGAATTGTAATATAGATTCATTGATATACAATTAATTGGTTCAAGATAACCAATTTGTAAAGTCTTTGATGTTTTAACACCTTTTGCAATTAAAGATATCTTACCAAAATCTCTTGTATAACATCTAATTATTTTGCTTGTATCCCCATAAGAGAATGTTTTTAATACTATTCCTGAAGTAGATTCTAATCCCATTATTAATAAGATTTTGCAAAAATAACTTCAAATTTTGCTGCTTTACCAGAGAAAATGCACTTCAGATTTTTAATATTTTGCTCAAAAGGAATACATCTTATTGTTGCTTTTGTTTGTTCTTTAATTATTAATTCAGTTTTAGCAGTACCGTCCCAACCGCATTTAACAAAACCCTTATTTTGTTTCATAATTTTTTTGAATTCTTCATAACTGTCTATAGTAAAAATATTTGAATTCAAAAACTCTAAAGCTTGTATAAATAAAGAATTTTGAATTTCTTCTATTAAATCATTAATTCTTTCATTGACTTTATTTAATGAAATAATTTCTTTTGTGTTGTTATCTCTTCTAGCAACAGTTATTTGATTATTATCTAAATCTCTAAATCCTATTTCTATTCTTATTGGCACACCTTTCATTTCCCATTCATTAAATTTAAAACCTGGGCTTAAATCTTTTCGATCATCAATAAATACCCTTAATCCTGAATCTTTAAAATTTTTAATCTGTCTTTTAAAAATATTTAATATTTTATTTACATCATCCTCAGATTTTCCTATAGGTATTACAACAATTTGATAAGGTGCTATTTTAGGAGGAAGTCTTAATCCTTTATCATCGCCATGAACCATTATAGCTGAACCTATTAATCTAGTTGAAACTCCCCAACTTGTAGCATATACATAATCTTCTTTATTATTTTTTGTTTGGAATTTTACATCAAACGCTCTTGCAAAATTTTGTCCTAAATAATGTGATGTTCCTGCTTGAAGTGCCTTTTTATCTCCCATCATCGATTCAATACAATAAGTTATTTCAGCTCCAGCAAATTTTTCAGATTCTGATTTTATACCAGTTAAAACAGGAATTGCCATAATATTTTCAGATACATCTTTATAAAGATTTAGAATGTCTATAGCTTCTTTTTGTGCATCTATTTTATTAGAATGTGCAGTGTGACCTTCTTGCCATAAAAATTCAGTTGTTCTTAGAAAAAGACGGGTTCTCATTTCCCATCTAACTACATTTGCCCATTGATTAATAAGTATAGGTAGATCTCTATATGATTGAATCCATTTTTTATACATTGACCAAATAACTGTTTCAGATGTTGGTCTAACAATCACTTCTTCTTCTAATTTTGAATCAGGATCTACTACTAAATCATTTGAATTAGGATCGGTTTTTAATCTGTGATGTGTAATTACAGCACATTCTTTTGCAAAACCTTCGACATGTTCAGCTTCTTTGCTTAAAAAAGATTTTGGAATGAAAAGGGGGAAATAAGCATTAGAATGGCCTGTATTTTTTAACTTTAAATCAATTGAATCCTTAATTAATGTCCAAATTGAATACCCATAAGGTTTAATTACCATTGTACCTTTAACAGGTCCATAATCTGCAAGATCCGCTTTTAATATTACATCGGTATACCATTTAGAATGGTCTATACTTTTAGGAGTTACTTTTTTACTCATTTTTTAAATCTTTTAACTTACTATAATTTAAGTATTCATTTTGTATGAACGATGTTTTTTTAAATATATAATTTTTTATAACTTTGAATATAATAATGATTTCAAAAAAAGAATTAAAATATATATCTTCGCTTAATTTAAAAAAATTCAGAAATGAAAATAAAAAATATTTAGTTGAAGGTAAAAGATTAATTATTGAAGGATTAAAAGCTGGGTTAATAACTGATATTTATTACTGTCCCGAAAAATGTTCATTCAATAATTTCTCTAAAATTAAACCATATCTTAATAGTCAAATTAATACTAAGGAGATAGAAGAAAAGATATTTAATATTTTTTCTGATACAGTAACAAGTCAAGGTCTAATTGGGATAGCATCAATTAATACACCAAAATTTGAAAATTGTATAAAATCGAATTTTAATTGGATATATCTTGATAAAGTTAAAGATCCGGGAAATTTAGGAGCAATTCTTAGGTCGGCTGAATGGTTTGGAGTTAAAAATGTAGGTTTATCTCCTGATTGTGTGGATCCTTATAATTCTAAAGTTGTAAGAAGTGGAATGGGCGCTCATTTTAATTTAAATTTAATATCAAATATTCCCTTAAATATTATCAAAGAAAATAAAATAAAAATTTTATTGGCAGATAAATCGGGAAAAACAATATCAAAATCAGATTCATTAAATAAATGGTGTTTAATTTTAGGGAGTGAAGCAGATGGTGTGTCTCCAATCAATCATTTAATTGCTGATAAAATCATTACAATTCCTGGAAAAGGAAAGGTAGAGTCTTTAAATGTGGCCGTATCTTGCGGAATAATACTGCATGAATTGGTAAAAAAACCTTAAAGGAACAAAGGATCAAGTTTCTTGCTATTAATGTTAAATTCTTTCATTGCTTTATTTAATATATCAATTGATATTTGTTTTCTTAAAACTAATTCATAAAGAACTGTAACAACAATCATGCCATGATCTACTTCAAAATGTCTTCTTAAAGCTTCTCTAGTATCACTTCTTCCAAAACCATCAGTACCTAAACTTTTTATTCCACCTGGAACCCATTTTGAAATTTGATCTGATATCAATTTCATATAATCAGAAACTGCTATAAATGGACCCTTTTCATTTTCTAATAATTTTGTCACATATGGTTTTTTAGGGGGTTTATTGGGATTAAGCAAATTCCATCTCTCAATTGATAAAGCATCCTGCCTTAATTGTTTATAACTTGTTGCGCTCCAAACATCAACTGATACATTATATTCTTTTTCTAAAATATTCTGAGCTTTTAAGACTTCATTAATTATAGCTCCGCTTCCAAAAATATGAGCTTTAATTGTTTTTTTGGATCCCGGTTTAAACTTATACAACCCTTTTAAAATACCATCCTCAGAATCTTTTTTTAAAGGAGGCATTGGATAATTTTCATTATGTAAAGTCAAATAATAAAAAATATCCTCCCTATCTTGATACATTCTTCTTAATCCATCTTTTATTATTACTGCAATTTCACATGCAAAAGATGGATCATATGCTACAATATTTGGAACAGTACTTGCTAAAATATGGCTGTGTCCATCTTGATGTTGTAAACCTTCACCATTTAAAGTTGTCCTTCCAGCAGTGGCACCTAGAAGAAAACCTCTTCCTCTTAAGTCACCAAATGCCCAAATAAAATCTCCTATTCTTTGAAAACCAAACATTGAATAATATATAAAAAAAGGAATCATATCAACACCATGAGTTGAATATGCTGTTCCTGCAGCTGTAAAACTTGCCATTGAACCAGCCTCAGTTATTCCTTCTTCTAAAATTTGACCATCTTTAGCCTCTTTATAGTATAAAAATGTATCTGAGTCAACAGGTTTATATAATTGACCTATGTGTGAATAAATACCAACATCTCTAAAAAAAGATTCCATACCAAAAGTTCTAGCTTCATCTGGAACTATAGGTACTATTCTTTTTCCTACTGTTTTATCCTTTAATAGAACAGACATTAACCTTACGCAAGCCATTGTAGTAGATACTGGTCTTTCACTTCCAGCAAAAAATTCATCATAGGATTCAGGTTTTGGTAAATCCATTCCATTTGTTAAGGTTTTTCGTTGTGGAACAAACCCTCCTAAATCATTTCTACATTCAAGTAAATAATTTAACTCTTCGCTTCCTTCTTTAGGCTTATAAAAAGGAATATCTTCTATTTCTTTATCTGAAATAGGTATATCAAAACGATCTCTAAATAATTTAAGTTGTTCCATATTCAGTTTTTTTTGTTGATGGGTAATATTTTTTCCTTCACCAGCATCTCCCATTCCATAACCTTTAACTGTTTTGGCTAAAATAACACTTGGCTTATTTTTACAATCATACGCATTTTTAAAAGCTGCATAAACTTTTTCGGGATCATGTCCTCCCCTTTTTAAATGTTTTAAATCATTATCATTAATATCATTAACTAAGTTCAAAACTTCGGGATATTTTCCAAAAAAATGTTCTCGAAAATAACTTCCATCTTCAACAACATATTTTTGATAATCTCCGTCAACTACCTCTGTCATGCGTTGAACTAATAAACCAGAATTGTCTTTTTCTAAAATGGGATCCCAATCTGACCCCCAAATAACTTTAATAACATTCCAACCTGCACCTCTGAAAACTGTTTCCAATTCTTGAATTACTTTTCCATTTCCCCTTACAGGACCATCTAATCTTTGCAAATTACAATTAATTACAAAATTCAAATTTCCTAAAGCTTCTCTTGAAGCAAGTGTTATCGCTCCCAAAGATTCTGGTTCATCTAATTCTCCATCACCTAAAAATGACCATACTTGTTGATTATTAGTATCTTTAATTCCACGATCAGTTAGGTAATGATTAAATCTAGCTTGATAAATAGCAGACAAAGGAGAGAGTCCCATTGAAACAGTTGGAAATTCCCAAAAATTGGGCATTAACCAAGGATGAGGATAAGAAGACAACCCTCCTTCTTTTTGCAATTCCTGTCTAAAATTATTCATATTTGCTTCAGTTAATCTTCCCTCTAAGAATGCTTGTGCGTACATTCCGGGTGATGCATGGCCTTGAAAAAAAACTTGGTCTCCATCAAATCCATCTCCCTTTCCTTTGAAAAAATGATTGAAACCAATTTGGTATAAAGTAGCAGCAGATTGAAAAGTTGCAATATGCCCACCTAAGCCATCATGCTTTTTATTTGCTTTAACCACTAAAGCCAAAGCATTCCACCTATTAATACTTTTAATTTTTCTTTCAATTACTCTGTCTCCAGGAAATTTTGGCTGATCAATTCTTGCTATTGAATTAACATAAGGTGTATTTGCATTAAATGGTAATTGAGCACCTAACTCATGTGCTCTTTCAATTAATTTCTGAACAATAAATTTTCCGCGATCTCTTCCACCAAATTTAACAATTTGATCAAGTGATTCAATCCATTCAACAGTTTCTTCTTTATTATTATCACTTAAAATTTTGGAATTCAATGATTCTATTATTTTTTTTTCATCTGGCATGATTTTATCCTTATTTCAGCCTTTAATTTATTGAGAAAAGTTCTTTTCTTAAAGACAATAAGCAAATATATATTACTTATTTTTTTAATTTAAAAATTTTTATTTTACTTTTTTATTAAAACTTATTTTAATTTACTACGAAAAAATGAATTATATATATACACCTAGAGGAGCATTTACACTTGTTATATCTTCTCTTCTTTTTTCAGGTTTAGTAACTTCAATAATTCTTCTTTTATCAGATTCTGCAGAAAATTCTTTATTTCCTTTAGCTTTACTGATTGGTGAAACTCTTTTAGTTTTTCCCTTGTTTTTATTATTATATAAGTCAAAAGTTCCAATTTTAAAAACAGTTCGACTCAACCCCATCTCAAAATATAATTTAATTCATTCATTATTAATCTCATTTGGAATAGTTTTTATTTCAGATGAAATTGATAGATTATTAGGAATAATAATTCCTCCTCCGGATATTTTAAATAATATTAATTCTACAATGTCGATTGATAACCCAATTGCCTTATTATTAATTTTTGTAAGTGCTGTTCCAATTGCATCTTTTGCTGAAGAAGTAATTTTCAGAGGATATCTACAACAAATACTTGAAAAAGAATGGAAAAATATCACTCGAGCAGTACTAATAAGTAGTTTATTTTTTGCAATAGTTCATCTTATACCATTTTGGTTAATACAAATTTATCTTTTAGGTGTGATTATGGGCTATTTGTCTTGGAAAACAAATTCTATTTATCCAAGCATGGTATTACATGCAGTTAATAATACAATGGCTTTTTTGTTCGCAAATTGGAAAAGTTTCTTTGAGGGATGGTATGTTATAAATGGACATGTTTCACCATTAATTATAATAATATCTTTTTTATTAGTTTATTTTGGTTTTAAAAATTTAAATAAAAGTTTTAATATTAATTGAAAATTTTACTAGATGATTAATAACTGAATTGAGAACTCTATGTTGGGAAAAGAAATAACTGTTTTATTAGATACCTTTCGACGATTAATTAGAAGAAAAGCAAATGCGAATATAAAAAAACTTCTAAATAAAACTCATAGTGCAGATTTAGCTCAACTTTTTAGATATTTTAATAATAATGAAAAAACATTTTTATTTAATTTATTACAGAAAAACAATGAAGCCTCTGGAGAACTTTTAAGTGAGTTAGATGAATCCATTATTTCTGATTTATTATTACCTCTTGAACCGCTAGAAGTTGCTAATATTTTAAGAAAAATGGGTTCTGATGACATAGCAGATATTCTTAACCTTCTAGATGAAGACAAAGCTCAATTAATTTTAGAGAAATTAAAAAATAAAGAATCTGAAGAACTTGAAGAATTAATGTCCTATCCAGATGATTCTGCAGGTGGATTAATGTCTTTTGATGTTTTTTCTTTAACAGAATCAACCAAGGTAATAGATGCGATTACATCAATTCAAAACTATAAACAAGCTGAAATGGTATTTTATTTATACGTCACAGATGAAAACTCACATTTATCTGGTGTGGTTTCATTGAGGGATCTTGTAACAGCTCCTCCTAATTCAACACTAAAATCATTTATGGAAGATGATGTTGTTTTCGTAAGCAGTGATACAGACCAAGAGGAGGTTGCTAAACTTGTTTCAAAATATAATTTATTAGCTATTCCAGTTATTGATTCTGATAGAACACTTCTAGGTATTATTACTGTTGATGATGTTGTTGACGTAATCAGAGAGGAGGCAACAGAAGATTTTCTACAAATGGCAGGTATTGGAAAAGATAGAGAAATTTTAATGAAATCTACATTTGATAATGTAAAATTAAGATTGCCTTGGCTATTTGCCAGCTGGATTGGAGGAACAATAGCTGCTTATATAATAGGTACTTTTGAGCCGTTTTTAGAATCGATGATAGCTTTAGCTGCATTCATTCCTGTAATTATAGGTATGGGAGGAAATGTAGGTACTCAATCTTCAACTATTATTGTCAGAGGATTTGCAACAGGAAGATTAGAACTCTCTAAAGTCGGAATTGTAATTTGGAAAGAAATGAGAGTTGGTTTAATACTTGGAATTTTTTATGGTCTTCTATTAGGAATAGTCTCTATGTTTCAATTTATAAATGCTCCTTCTGAATTAGGATTTGTTTTAGGACTTTCAATTTGTGTTTCAATGATAATAGCTACTTCAATAGGTACCTTAGTTCCTATTTTTCTTAGAAAACTTGATATAGATCCTGCAATTGCATCAGGTCCATTCGTTACGACAGCAATTGATATTTTAGGTATATTAGCATATTTTTTAATTGCAATTAGCCTAATGTCAAAAATTTAATTGATGTATATATTATCTGCAGTTTTAATAATTTCATACTCCTTAATAATTTCTTTTTTCTTTATTGGACTTTTTATATACAAAGAAAGGAGAGTTTCAAAAAAAAATTTTCTATCAATAGTAATTCCAACCTTAAACGAAGAAGATAATATAAAAAATATTATTTCCGATTTAAAAAAACAATCATACCCAACAAATCTTTTTGAAATAATAATTATCGATGACAACTCAAAAGATAATACTGTTAAAATAATCAAATCTTATCAAAGAAATATGAATAATCTCAAATTATTAAGTTCAAGTGATGATAAATATTCTAAACTAAATTTTAAGAAAAAACCTTTAAGTATTGGCATAAATAATGCAAGAGGAGAAATAATTTTATTGACTGATGCAGATTGTAGAATCCCAAGAAAATGGATTGAAACAATGTCTTCTTATTTTACTGATGAAGTAGGGTTTGTGATCGGTCACTCACAGCTAAAAACATTTTATACAAACCAGGAAAAATTTGAGGCATTAGACTTTCTTCTATTATCATCAGCAGGACGAAGTTCTAGTCAATTAAATTTTCCTCTTGCATGTACTGGGCAAAATATTGCTTACAGAAAAAAAGCTTTTTTTGAGGTAAATGGATTTAATGATTTTGCTAATGCATTAGGTGGAGATGATACATTTTTAATGGAATTAATAAAAAAGAAAACTAACTGGAAAATCGTCTATGCAGTAGATAAAGATTCATATGTAAGAACCAATCCATGTAATAATTGGAAGGAATTTTTTTCGCAAAGAAAAAGATGGGCTTCAGATGCTTTATTTTTTAAAAATGAAAACCCTTTTTTTTTCATAATGATGTTAATAACATTTTTTTCTAATTTACTACCCTTGATTTTATTTATAAGTTCATTTTTAAATTCAAATTATATAATGCTTTTATTTAACGTTTTATTTTTAAAAATGTTTGTAGAATTTCTTTTAACTTTTAAAGCAACAAGTCTTTTTCAATTAAAAGAATTAAGGTTAAGTTTCATTTTTTGGTTTTTTATACAAATCCCTTATGTAATCTACATGAGCATAAATACTTTATTTTTTAACAATAAAAAATGGGGCGGAAGACATATTTGAAAAAGATAATTTTTTTTATTTTTATTAATAATTTTATTTTATCTACAGAAAATGAATCTTCTTATAAATACATTATAAGTTTTTTAAGTATTCCTAGCGTTGAATTATCTATGTCAAATAAAATAATAGATGATAATACTAGTACTATAATTTTTTCTGCTAAATCAATATCTCTTCTAGATAATTTTTTTAAAATTGATAATTATTATTCAACTGTTTATAATGTAAATACATTTAAAATGTTAGAATACACTTCAAATATAAATCAACCTAATGCTAAGTACGATTTTAAAATTAAATGGAACAACGAAAATAAACAATATGAACATCTTGATATTTCATATGAAAGACCAAAAGAAACAAATAATATTTTTTCTTTATTACAAAGAGTTAGATTTCAACCAAAAGATAAAATTGATGCAATTTGGATTCCTATAGAGCATGAAGGTACTTTGTTTAATGCTAGATTTCTATGGGTAAATTCTGTTAATATAGAAATTGATTCAGTAAGTATAAAAACCAATCATTTCAGATTAGATTTAGAAAGGGAAGAAAATTCCCAAAAAAAATTAAAAGAAATTAGTGATGTTTTTAATTGGGGTATCACCTTAGATAATAGTATAAGACAAATTTGGATTGAAAGAGAAGAACCATATAGAATAATAAAAGCTGAAGTTGATGTAAGAGGATTAAAGTTTAAAGCTTCTTTGAAAAATTCAAATTAAATCAATTATCTATTTGATCCATAAAACATGTTCTTGTTCCATTATGACAAGCCGCACCAATTTGTTCAACTTTAATTAATAAAGCATCTTTATCACAATCATAAAAAATAGATTTAATAGTTTGTCTATGTCCACTTGTTTCACCTTTCCTCCATAAACATTTTCTACTTCTACTCCAAAAACAAGTTCTTTGTTCATCAATTGAAATAGCTAAACTTTCGATTGACATATATGCTATCATTAAAACTTCATTATTAACATTATCCTGAATTATTGCAGGAATAAGATTATTACTATCAAGTTTAAAATTAATTTCATTAATTTTCAATTTTACATCATCTAAACTCATAAATTCTCACTTTCTAATTGGAATTCCTTGATTATTGAGATAATCCTTAATCTCATCAATGCTAAAAATATCTCTGTGAAAAACTGAAGCAGCTAATACAGCATCAGCTTTTCCATTTATAATTGCATCCTTAAAATGTACTAGTTTTCCAATACCTCCAGATGCTATTATCGGAACATCTACTAAATCACTAATTATAGATGTTATCTTATCATCTATGCCTTTTTGTGTACCATCAGCATCCATACTAGTTAATAATATTTCTCCACAACCTCTATCAACGGCTTCTTTTGCCCAATCTATAGCATCTATTTTTGTATTATTTGTACCAGCATGAGTATGCACATACCAAGAATTACTATTATTTTTAACATCCATAGCCAAAACTATACACTGAGAACCAAAAATCTTAGCTGACTCATTTAATAAATTAGGATTATAAATAGCTGATGAATTAATTGATACTTTATCAGCACCTGCCTCAAGAATACTTCCAATGTCATTTGGGGATTTAATACCACCACCAACCGTAAACGGGATAAATACTTTTTTGGCTACTTCTTTTACTAATTCAATAACATTTTTTCTTGATTCAAGAGTAGCGGAGATATCTAAAAATGTGAGTTCATCTGCACCCTGATCTGAATATTTTTTAGCAAATTCTATAGGATCACCTTCTTCAACTAAATTTTTAAAATTAACACCTTTTACAACTTTGCCATCTTTAACATCTAGACATGGAATTATTCTTTTAGTTAACATTGTAACATTTCTTCGATTTTAATTTTTCCTTCATAAAAAGCTTTACCTACAATTACTCCCGTAATGCCATTTTCTAATTGTTTTATCTTTTTAATATCATCTATATTTGAAACTCCACCTGAAGCAAAAATTGGAATATCAGTTAAATTTGAGATTTCTTTTAATTGTTTAAAGTTCGGACCTTTTAATGTTCCATCTTTATTTATATCTGTGCAAATTAGATGTGAAAAATTTATACCTGCTATTTTTTTAAGTACGGTTGATATAGAAAATTTTGATTCAGATTCCCATCCATGAGTATAAACCATATTATTTTTTGAATCTATTCCAGCAACTAATTTGTTTTTGAAATCTGATTCCCATAATTGAATTTCTTCAATATTTGATAATAAACTTGAACCGAGAATTAAAAAGCTAGCACCACAATCATTTACTTTTTTAAGATCTTTTTTAGTTCTCAATCCTCCTCCAAATTCAATTTTAATTCCTGTTTTAGCAACTTTTTCAAGTGTAGATAAATTTACTGGATAACCATTTTTTGCACCATCTAAATCAACCATGTGTAACAACTCAAAACCATTATTTAAAAAAAATTTGGCTAAATCTTCAGGGTCCTTATTGTAGATAGTTTTTTTTGAATAATTACCTTTAAAGAGTCTAACACACTTTCCATCGATAATATCTAAAGCAGGAACTATTTTAAATTGATTGTTCATAAAAATTTTTTAAAATTGAAAGACCATATATTTGAGATTTTTCTGGATGAAATTGAATTCCTAAAATATTATTATAATTAAAAACAGCTGTTATTTTTTCTCCATAAAAAGTTTCCCCTAAAACTAATTTTTGATTTTTTAGTACACATTTATATGAATGCACAAAATACCCATATCCAGATTTAAAAGTATTATTTTTTGATTCAACTTTATTCCATCCAATATGTATTTTTCTTGGAGAATTATTTATCTTTTCAACACTACCTTCAATCAAACAAAGTCCTTTATGTTCACCACCTTCATAACTTTTTTCAAGTAAAAGTTGCATACCCAAACATATTCCCAAAAGTTTTTTATTTTTTAGTGCATAATCTTTAATGAACTCTATCAAATCATAACTTTTAAGTTTTTTAATTGCTGATTCAAATGCACCAACTCCTGGTAAAATAATTCCTTGACATGATGACAAATCTTTAGTTTGATGTGAAACAACATATGGGATTTTCAAAAATTCCAATCCATTACGAATACTTCCAATATTCCCTACACCATAATCAATTATACCTATCACAGTTTTCCTTTTGTAGAAGAAATAGTTTTATCGTTTCTTATTTTTAAAGAGTTTTTAATAGCGACTCCTAATGCTTTAAACATAGTTTCAATAATATGGTGAGAATTATTTCCACATATTGATTCTATGTGAAGTGTAATTCTCGCCTCCTGAGCAAAAGATCTAAAAAAATGTTCTGTCATCTCTGTTTCAAAATTACCAACTTTTTCTACATTAAAATTTGCTTTAAAACTACAAAAAGGTCTATTACACAAATCAACAACTACTCTACTTAAAGCTTCATCTAATGGACAAAATGAATACGAAATTCTATCAATAGATTTATTTTTTATCCATTCCTGATTAAATGCTTTTCCAAGTATTAATCCTACATCCTCAACAGTATGATGAGAATCTACATCTAAATCACCCTTACAAATTAATTTAAGATCCCATTCAGCCCAAAATGCTAATAGTTCAATCATGTGGTTGAAAAAACCAATACCTGTTTCAACTTTGATTTTTCCACTTCCATTGATATTTAATGTTAAATCAGATTTTGTCTCATTTGTATCTCTTGAAATTTTAATCATAGTATATCCATTTTATTAATTAACTCTGAAGTTGAACTACATGAAAAATTGTAATTTTTAACACTTAAATCACTTTCAATTAAACAAAAATCTAATGGTTTCCCTGTGATTTTTACATAATTTAAAACGAGCTGAGAATCATCTTCTGTATCACCAACAAATAATGGATTTTTACAATTTAAATTTGCTATTAAAGAAATCAATTTTTTTGGATTAGGTTTGTTCAATTCAGGCAAATCAGAAACTGCTAACATTTTATCATCAATTCTCCATTTGAGTATTTCAAAACCTAACTCCATTTCTTCTTTATTTCTACCTGTAAAAATAGCTAATTTTTTTAAAAATGGTTTAATTTTATTATATGAAACCATTGGGATTTCATTATTCCAAAAACCTTTTTTTAAAATAGTAGATGGATAAAATCCATATAGTTTTTTACATGCAGTTGTACCCCCGTATGATTCCTTAACTAATCTAATAATATTTTCCTCCAGTTCGAAAGTTAATTCATCTACAGTATTACGAACTCCAATAATACCTGATCCCAATTCACTAACTTTTTCTAAATAAACAGAAAGTTTTTGAGATGAGTAAAATTTTCTCCAACAATAACCCGCAATGGCTGTATCCCAATCATTGTTGAAGTTTTTAAAAGATTTAATTTCAAATACATGTTCTTGATTAAAAGTATCATCATTAAGGATTGTTCTTACTGCTAAAACAATTGATGGTATAAATGAATTTGAATGATCAATTAGAACTCCATCTACATCAAATATATATGCATCATATTTCATGTTAACTCTGATAAAATATTAAATAAAGCTTCATTTTCCTCTTGACTTCCAATAGAAATTCTAATTTTATTTTTACATAAATAATAGTTTGATACATCTCTTACTAATATTCCATTTTTTAATAGCTTAGTATATATTTCTTGCGGTGAAATTTTTGACTTTAATAAAAAGAAATTTGCATTAGATTTATATGCTTTAAAATCATTAAGCTCATTTATTCTGGATATTAATTTTTCTCTTTCATTGATTATTTTATCAGAATTCTCAATTATTTTTTTATAATCACTTAATATAATATTCCCTGCAATAATTGATGGTTTGTCAATATTAAATGGTAACATACACTTTTGAATTTCAGAGGCGACTTTTGAATGCATTACAGCATAACCTAATCTAAATCCCGCTAAACCAAATGCTTTTGAAAATGTTCTTGTTATAATCAAATTTGAATTTTTTGATAAAAGTGGTAATGATGTGAATTTTGAAAAATCAACATACGCTTCATCTATTACTAAGAAGCCATTGATATTTCTTAAAATTTTTTCAATTATATCAAGAGAAACTAAACTTCCAGTGGGAGAATTAGGATTACATAGTATAGTTATTTTAGCTTTTGAAGCTTTTTGTAGTAAATCCTTTTCATTTATTTTAAAATCTCTGTTCAATTTTGATTCAATAATCACTCCATCATTTTGATTTGTTATCATTTTGTATATTGGAAAAGTTGGATTTAAAACACATACTTTATCATTAACACTAATAATTGAAGTGATTATGCTTTGAATGACTTCATTAGAACCTTTTCCTAAAACAATTTGGTTAGAGTTGCAGCTTAATATTTTAGCTATTTTTTTAATTAAATTATTTGCTTTTAGTTCTGGATACCTATTCCATGAGTTGTTTTCTAATTCTCTTAAAATTTTTAACTTTAAATTGTTCGAGCAATCATAAGGTGTTTCATTTTGATTTAGTTTAATATTATGTTTAGGTATTGCAACATTATACTCGCCTTGTTGACGTATTTTTTGTTTAATTAATTTTAAAGTATCATTAATTTTCATTTGATTCTAACTTTTATTGATTCTGAATGAGCTAACAAACCTTCAGCTTCAGCCAAATTCATAACAACCTTTCCTTTGGTTTTTAAAGCATTGTTTGGCGATTCAATGATTGAATACGAAACTAAAAAATCATTTACAGATAAAGCACTTTTAAATCGAGATTGTCCAGATGTAGGTAAAGTATGATTAGGCCCTGCCCAATAATCACCCCAAGATGGAGAAGTGTTATTTCCAATAAATATAACTCCTGCTGTAATTTTATTTATAATTGAATATGAATCTTTAATTTGTAATGATAAATGTTCTGGTGAAATTTTATTAATTGATTCTATGAATTTTTTTCTTGAATCAACTAAATAGATAAAACCATTATTAAGAATTGATTCTTTGGCTACATCACTTACATTATCAGTTTTAAAACTTTTATTAATAATATCATTTACTTTATTTGCGATTTTTATATTATCTGTAATTAGAATTGACAATGAGTTAACATCATGTTCAGCCTGACAAATTAAATCACTAGCTATAATCAATGGGTCAGCGGAATCATCTGCAACAACCAATTGTTCTGTGGGCCCAGCAATCATATCAATTCCAACAATATCACTTACTAATTGTTTTGCTTTTGCAACAAAAATATTTCCGGGACCAGTAATTTTATCTACTTTTTTTAATGAATCTGTACCATATGCCATAGCTGCAATAGCTTGAGCACCCCCTATATTATATACTTCTGAAATTCCCATTATGTTTGCTATGGATAAAATAGTATCATTTGGATAACCTGAATGCTGAGGAGGTGAACACATTATTATTTCACTTACTCCTGCTATTTTTGCAGGAATAATATTCATCAAAGCTGTAGAAAATAAAGGAAATCTACCTCCTGGGATATAAACACCAACTCTTTTAATTGGTCTGTAATTAAATGAGATTTTGGTTTGATCTTTTTGAGTTAATTTAAAATTTTTGGGTTTTTGTTTATAGTGAAAATTTTCAATATTTTCTTTAGCTTCAAGTATAGATTCAAGTAAACTTGAATCTACATTATTAATCGATTTTTTAATTATTTTCCCAGGTACTCTAATCTTATCGATATTTATTTTGTCAAATTTTTTTGTGAAATTAATTAGTTCTGAATCTCCTCCTTTTTTTATTTTTGTTAAAATTTCATTTACTAGTGATGACTTAGAAAATGAAAATTTAATTCTTTCATTAATTATTTTTTCAAAACTATTTTTATCTTTAATTATTCTAAACATTAAGGAAGCACCTTGTTTAGTGGATATTCAATTATATCAGTTGCTCCATTATCAATTAAAATTGGAATTAAATCTCTTACAATTTTCTCTTCAATAATCACCTCAATTGCTACTCCATCCTCATTAAACAATTGATTTATTGTAGGCGTTCTCATTGCAGGTAAAATTTTAATTAAATTGTTTAATTTGTTATTTTTAACATTCATTTTTAATCCTACTCGATTTGTGGCCATTATTGCGCTTTTTAACATTCTAGCAATGTTATCTATTTTGTTTTTTTTCCATTTATCTTTATATGCATTTTTATTTGCAATTAATCTAGTAGTTGATTCCATAACTGTATCAATGATTCTTAAATTATTAGCTCTTAAAGAGCTTCCTGTTTCTGTTACTTCAACAATTGCATCAGTCAGCAAACCAGGCTTAACTTCAGTTGCTCCCCAAGAAAATTCTACATCAGCCTTAACATTATTTTTTTTTAAATAATCTTTCGTTATGTTAACAACTTCTGTACTTAGATGCTTTCCATTAAGATCTTTAACAGATATGACACTGGAATCTTGAGGAACAGCTAAAACCCATTTCACTGGTCTCATATATGCTTTTGCATATACTAATTCGCAAATTTCAATTACATCAGATTTATTTTCAACAATCCAATCTTTACCTGTAATGCCCACATCGAATATACCTTGCTCAACATATAATGGCATTTCTTGAGCTCTAATTAATAATGCATCAATTTCATTATCATCAGAAAATGGCTTATAAGATCTACTTGTAACTGAAAAATGCCACCCAGCTCTTTTCAACAAATTAAATGTAGTATCTTGTAAACTACCTTTTGGCAAACCTAATGATATTAACTTATTCATTTCTTTCCCTTCTAAAAAAAAAGCCCCTTGGAAAAAGGAGCTTTAAATTAAATATTTTTTTTAAATGAGTACTACTACCTTTTTCTCCAACAAAAAATAAAGATGTGATTATAACCTGTTAATTTATGATGTCGCATGCTTTAAAGTTAATAATATAAATTATATCAAAACAATACGTTTATTAAATTAATTTTGGAAAAACTTTTGTTAATACATTTATAGTTTTATCATATTCATCTAAAGATAGATGCTCATTTGGTGTATGATCTAGTGAGGAATCTCCAGGACCATAAGCTAAAATTGGACAATCCCAACATCCAACTAAATTCATATCTGAAGTTCCAGTTTTATATTTAAATTTAGGTTTTCCATCACTATTTCTAATTGAATTTAAAAAAGAACTTACCAAACGATTTCGTTTTGAAGTAATTATTGGTGGTATTAAATCAGTGATTTTATAAATTGATGAATTGAAATTTTCATTTAATGAGTTAGAAAATTCTTCATAGTTGAAATCACTTGGGGTTCGAACATTTACTTGCATTTTTACTGTAGAATGTGTCCCATCAAAAAAAGTATTGATGTTTAATAGTCTAAAAGATAGTTTACTAAATTCAACTCCAATATCCTTAGTGTAATTATTTAAATAATTAAAAAATTTTACTGCTAATTCAGCCGAGGTTTTTTCATGAGAACCACTATGAGAAATTGGAACTCTTTGCTCATAAAAAATATTAAAACACCCTTTATAGCCGAGAGTGATTCCATCCCAACCACTTGGTTCACCAATAATTATATAATTTGGTTCTTTAAAACTATTTATTATATGTAAACAACCTTTAGAATCTGTTTCTTCAGCAACGCAACCAATTACCTTAAAGGTTATTTCTTTAGATAATCCTTTAGATTGTCCAACTGATTCTGCAAATGCTGACAAACAACCCTTAGCATCAACACTTCCTCTTCCAAACAATAAATTATCTTCAACTCTAACAGGAATATTACCTTCAACTGTGTCAATATGTCCAATTAAATATATAAGTACAGGACCATGACCTAAAGTACCTATCGCATTGCCTACTTTGTCAACCTGAGTTTCAAAGCCTAAATTTGACATTTCATCAACGAATAGATCCACAGCTTTAGATTCTGAACCTGAAATACTTTGGACTCTAACTAATTTTTCAACTAACCTCACCAAGAACTTCTTTCAATGAGGAAATTGCAAAATCTATTTCATCTTTCTTAATTATGTAAGGAGGTAAGAATCTTAAATTAGGTTTACCTGCAGTTAAAGCCAATACTCCTTTATCTAATAAACCCATTAATGCAGGTCCTGCGGGACCTCTAAACTGAAGAGCTATCATTAAACCAACTCCTCTTACATCTTTTAAAGTATTTGGATAAAGATTTAAAAGATTATTTAATTCTGTTTTAAAATATTCTCCCATCTTCTTTACATTATTTAAAATATCATTTTCTATTATAAAATCTATTACAGAGATTCCAACTGCACATGCAAGTGGGTTGCCTCCATAAGTACTCCCATGCATTTTTTTTTCAAATTTTAAATTGTCATTAAAAATAACAGCACCTATTGGAACTCCTCCTCCTTGTGCCTTTGCAATTGATATAATATCTGGTTCGATATCAAAATATTGAGAAGCAAACCATTCTCCAGTTCTTCCAAAACCACATTGAACTTCATCAAAAATTAAAAGTATGTCATTCTCTAAACATAAATTTTTTAAATCATTTAAATATGATTTAGAAGCAGAATAAATTCCACCCTCTCCTTGTATTGGTTCAATTAAAATAGCTGCTACTTCATCCAAATTTTTATTTTTTATGGGGTCAATTTTTCCAAAGGGAACATGTTCAAAATTAGGAACAATAGGATTAAAAGGAGCTTTCATAGCTTCCTTCCAAGTAGCACTTAATGCACCGAGTGTTCTACCGTGATATCCTCTTACGCAAGAAAGAATTTTTGATTTTTTTGAAACTAGCCTTGCTAATTTAATTGCCCCTTCTACAGCTTCAGTGCCTGAATTACATAAAAAAATTCTATTTAAATTTTTAGGGGATATCTCTGATAATTTTTCCAAATATAAAGCTCTAACATCATTTCCATAATAGCCATGACTAGCAGATATTAATTTCCCTGCTTGTTCATTTAAAGCATTTTTAATTGATAAATTACTATGTCCTAAACTAGCTACTCCTATACCTGTTGATAAATCTAGATATTTTTTATCATCTGAATCCCATAAATAAGAGCCATTTCCTCTAACTATAGTCATAGGCCAACCACCATAGGCTCCACTAGAATGTTTTTCCTCAATCTCTAACCAATTATTCAATTACTGTTCCTTTTCCTTCTAGGGCAGCTGAAATAGGATTTTGAATTCTAGCATCACCCAAAATCACTTTTTTTACTCCACCATTAATTGCTTCTTGAGCTCCAAGAAGTTTTTTCTTCATTCTTCCCTGAGCAAAATTTTTAATATTATACTCAATATCTTTAGTTTTAATATTTTTTATCAACGTAGATTCCTGTGAAGGGTCCTTCAACAAACCGGGAATATTAGAAAGAATAATTAAATGATCAACTTTAAGAGAAACAGCAATTTGACCAGCACATCTATCACCATCAACATTAATTGCCTCTCCCTCATATGATATTGCAGGAGGTGTAATAACTGGAATATAACCATTGTTCAATAATAACTGGAGTAAACCATGATTGATTTTTTCAATCATTCCACTCATATCTCCTCTAAGAATTTTCTTTTTCCCATTCTCAATTACTTTTAAACTTCTCTTCTTTTTTCCTTCAATTAATCTTCCATCAATACCGCTTAAACCTATAGCATTGATATTCATTTGTTGCATTTTTTCAACAATCATTTTGTTCATTTTTCCTGCATAAATCATATTGAATATGTCCATTGTTTTCCGATCAGTAAATCTACTAGTATATCCTGAAACAGATTCAACAAATTTTGGGGGATGACCTAATTTGGTAGAAACTTGGTTCAGTTCACTTGATCCACCATGAACGATTACATAATTTTTGTGATTAGATAAATCATTAATAAATGCATCATAATCAATACCTTCACTTCCGCCAACTTTAACTACAAACATAGATTCTCCTAACTATACGGGGTGAAAACCAATTGAATTAATTCCAGTAGTTTCTTCAAAGCCTAATGCAATATTCATGCTTTGAACACCTTGGCCAGCTGCACCTTTCATTAAATTATCAATTGCAGACATTACAACCAACCTACCAGTTGATTCATCTTTTTCAAAACCAATTTCACAAATATTTGTTCCTAAAACAAGCTTAGGTTCTGGAAATCTATATATACCAGATTTTTCTCTGACTAATCTTATAAAAGGTTCTTCTTTATAAGCTTGAAGATATATTTGCCAAATATCCTTTGATGTATAATCTTCATCCAAAAAGATATGAATAGTACTTTGAATACCTCTTATCATTTCTACTGCATGAGGTGAAAAATTCAATGAAATAGACCCATCTTGATTTAATTCTTGATTCATTTCAGCTAAATGACGGTGCATGGATGGTTTAAAACTTCTAACAACATTACTTCTTTCAGGATGATGAGTTGATAAGCTAAATGCTGCTCCTGCTGCAGAAGATCCAACTTTTGAGTCAACAACAATAATTTTAGGATTTAAATTATCAACTATAGGTTTCAACGGTAATATAGCTGCAGTAGCTGTACAACCAGGTACTGCTATAAATTTTGAGTTTACAATTTGCTCCCTATGTAACTCAGGCATTCCGTACGAAAATTTTTTTAATAATTCAGGTCTTGAATGTTCATGACCATAATATTTTACATAATCGTCAGGATTTGATAATCGAAAATCAGAACTTAAATCGATTAATAAATCTGTTTTTTTTATAAAATCATCTATATAATCCATCACTGCATGATGTGGTAAACCTAAAAATAAAACATCAACGTCTGGCATAGATTCAATTGATATAAATTTTAGTTTGGAAATTTTTCTAAGATTAGGATGGGTTCTAGATATTGGTTTTCCTAAATATTTTCTTGATGTAACACCAACAATTTCAACAAAAGGATGTCCATACAATATACGTAATAACTCTCCACCAGTATATCCTGAACCACCTACTATACCTACTTTGATTTTTTTTGCCATTTCTTACCTCGCCTCACTTATTACATAATCAATAATTTTTCCAGGAATATTAACACCTGTTGGTTCAATACTATTTCTAAATTCAACTGTATAGTTAATTTCGTTAACTAAAAATCCACTTTTTGATTCCATTAAATCTATCGCTAAGACACCATTTCCTATCGCATTTCCTGCTTTTTGACAAATTTCATTTAATTCTGACGATAATTCACATTTAGAGGTCTTGGCTCCTTTTGCAGTATTAGTAATCCAATGTTCTGAAGATCTATAAACTGCACCAACAGTTTCACCACCAATAACAAATGCTCTAATATCCCTTCCTGGTTTTTCTATGTATTCTTGAACATAAAAAATCGAATGATAATAAGCTCCTAAATATTCTTTATGCTCAAGTATAGCTTCAGCACCAGCTCGGTCAGTAACCTTAGCAATTAATCTACCCCAAGACCCCACAACAGGCTTAAGCACAACTGGATATCCCATTTCCTCAATTGCCTCTAGAGCGCTTTCTTTTGTAAAAGCTACTTTTATCCTTGGTGTTGGTACATTATTATCTATAAGTGATTTTGAAGTTATAACTTTATTTCCACAAATCATTGCAACATCATATGAATTAACAGTTTTTATACCAGCACCATTTAACATATTCAAAGCATATATAGCTCTTGAATGAGAAATTTCTCTCTCAAGTATAACATCAAAATTATAATTATCATTTAGACCTAATTTCAAATATCTACTATCAATTTTTATGATATTTAAATTTCGATTTTCAGCTTCTTTAAGAAGTAATTTTTCTTCCTGCCTGACTCTTGATAATAGCAATCCTATTTTTATACTCATATTATTCTTAAGTTAATTTCTTAAACAATAATCTGCTATTATAGCTGGAATATTTTTTTTTACTGCATGCATACTACCCTTAAATTCCATTGAGCAATTAATTTCATTAACAGTAAAACCATCTACTGTTTCCATTATATCAATTGCCAGAGCACCTCCACCAACTGCCTTAGAAGCCATAATTGAAATCTTTTCTAATTCTGGAGTAACAATGCATTCTTCAGTGGTAGCACCTTTTGATACATTTGTTAGCCAATCAGAAGATTTTCTATAAGATGCACAAATTGGTTCATCATCAATCATTAAAACTCTAATATCTCTATCTGGTTTATCAATGTATTCTTGTAAATAAAAAATTGAATGATAAAATGAACTAAGATATGATTTATGTTCCAAAATAGCGAGAGCAGAATTTTTATTTTCAATTTTTGCAATCAACCTTCCCCAGGAACCATCAACAGGCTTGAGCACAACTGGATATCCCATTTCCTCAATTGCCTCTAAAGCACTTTCTTTTGTAAAAGCTACTCTTATTTTTGGAGTTGGTACACCTTTTTTACTCAACCATCTCGATGTAAAAACTTTATCACCACAAATTCTAATTACATCATAACTATTTATACATCTTACTCTAGAATTTTTTAACATTTCTACAACATGTAATGCTTTAGATGAAGCAATTTCTCTATCAAGAAGAACATCTATTCCTAAATTATCTTCAGGTGTAATTATTAATTTTCTACTATCAATTAATTTTAACTTGACATTTCTTCTTTTCTTAAGTTCTTCAATTAGAAGTTTTTCCTCAACACGTATTTTTGAAAATAAAATTCCAACGTTCACAATTAAAAACCTAAAAATTCAATGAAAAAAATACTATTCACCCCAGTCCTCTTGTTCTTCTGGCGCAGGCTCTAACTTAACAGGATCTAATGAAATAACTTCGAGCTCTGCTCCACAGTCATCACAATCTATGATTTCATTTTCAACAGTTCCACTTTCAAGTTCTAGTTCTGATCCACATTCTTCACATGTACCTTGAGACATTGCATTCTCCTTTTCTTTTTTTAGTTAAAAAAAACCCCCAAACAATTTTATTCGGGGGTTAATATAAAAGCTGCTTAATATTTATTTACACAACTTCCCCCCAAATATACGGGAATGACGGTGTTTGTTTTTCTATTAAGCGAAAATTTATCATAATAAAATTTATAATTATTACATAGGTTTAAGCAAGAGATATATTCAAACATTATTTTTTACTTAATTCCTTTGCAATAATTTTATAAGCAGAGCGAAAAGGAACTCCTTTTTCTACTAATTTATATGCCTTTTCAGTAGCATATATTTCCTCTGAGAGAGCCTCATCACATCTTTTTTGATTAACAACAATCTCATTAATTAACATAGTGATAATTTTTATGCAATCTAAAGTTGTTTCTATAGCTTTAATTGTAGGTTCTTTTGTTAATTGAAAATCTCTATGAAAACCAGATGGCAAATTACTTATAATATTTAAAACTTCTGATTCATATGATCTAACATTGTTATATTTTGCTCTTAGCAATTCTAAAACATCAGGATTGTTTTTTTGAGGCATAATAGAACTTCCAGTACAAAATTTTTCTGGAATTTCAAAATAACCTAATTCATCCATTGAAAATAAAATTAAATCCGAAGATATTTTATTTATATCAAACATTATTTGAATTAAAGAATGAATCAATAATTTCTCAAATTTGCCTCTACTTATTTGAGCGTAAATTGGGTTCTGATTGGAATCAAACCCCATTTCTTTTGCTGTAAATTCTCTATCTATATTCATTGGAACACCATATCCTGCAGCTGTTCCTAATGGGGATTTATTTATTATATTTTTAGTCACTTTCAATAATTTAGAATTATCAATGGATGATTCAATAAATGCTTCTGACCACATATTAATTGATGAAG
>MDTG01328728.1_pt1 | contig 24789 bp, 23 predicted proteins | sample 811421 | NCBI WGS metagenome assembly MDTG01 (sample SAMN05326645, study PRJNA326480) | marine metagenome | isolation source: seawater | place: Pacific Ocean: South East | collected 2011 | reverse complement strand
TTAATGCAAAATAAAAAGAAAAAAATAGCCCTTATTTTTGGAGTGACGGGTCAAGATGGATCTTATTTATCCCGATTATTAATCTCTAAAAACTATCAGGTACATGGTGTGAAAAGAAGAAGTTCTTCTCTTAATACAAAGCGCATTGATGATATTTATGAAGATATCCATGATGCCAAAAAATTCTTCCTTCATTATGGAGATCTCACAGATGGTCAGACCATTAATCGATTAATCAATAAAATTAAACCCACTGAAATTTATAATCTGGCTGCCCAGTCTCATGTAGCAGTTTCATTTGAGCTGCCGGAATACACCATGATGACTAATGCTTTGGGAACCTTGAAAATTTTAGAAGCCATCAAAAATATTAATCCTAAAATCAGATTTTATCAGGCCGGAACTTCCGAGATGTTCGGAGCTAGCTCTCCTCCTCAACACGAAAATACGCCCTTTTATCCTAGAAGTCCATATGCAGTATCCAAGCTATCAGCACACTGGATGACGATTAATTATCGAGAAGCTTATAATATCTATGCATGCAATGGAATTTTATTTAATCATGAAAGTCCTGTTAGAGGTGAAACATTTGTTACCCAGAAAATTATAAAAGGACTAATTAATATAAAAAAAGGAAAACAGAAAAAATTATATCTTGGAAATTTATATGCCAAAAGAGACTGGGGTCATGCAGAGGACTATGTCAAAGCCATGTGGCTAATGCTACAACAAAAAAAACCTCAAGATTTTGTTATTGCCACAGGCATTCAATACACCGTGAAGGAATTTATCAATTTATCTGCCAAAAAACTTAAGATGCCGATTATTTGGAGAGGAAATAAACTAAAAGAAAAAGTTTATCTTTATAACAAACCCATTATTGAAATTGACCCCAAATACTTCAGACCTTCAGAAGTAGACTCTTTAAAAGGAAGTGTCAATAAAGCTAAAAAATTACTTAAGTGGAAACCCAGTCACAGCATCCATTCTTTAATTCAAGATATGATAAATAAAAATATTAATGATTAATAAAAAATCAAAGATTTATATTGCGGGCCATAAAGGAATGGTTGGCTCTTCTTTGGTAAGACTTTTTCAAAAAAAAGGATATACAAACCTTCTTACTAGAACAAAAAAACAACTTAATCTTTTAGATCAATCAAAAACATATGCTTATTTAAAAAAACAAAAACCCGATGCTGTTATTATTGCCGCTGCAAAAGTAGGAGGCATTCACGCTAATAATGAATACAGAGCAGATTTTATTTATCAAAATTTACAAATTCAAAATAACCTTATTCATGGTAGCTATTTAGCAGGAGTTAAAAAGCTTATCTTTCTGGGGTCTAGTTGTATTTATCCAAGAGATTGTAAACAGCCAATCAAAGAAGAATATTTACTGACGGGCCCACTCGAGCAAACCAACGAACCTTATGCCATAGCTAAAATCTCAGGCTTGAAAATGATCGAGAATTATAACAGACAATATAATACTAATTATCTTTGTTTAATGCCATGTAACCTTTATGGCCCCAACGATAATTACGATTTAAATAATTCTCATTTTTTACCCGCTTTATTGAGTAAATGTATGTTTGCAAAAAAAAATAATTTAAATTTTGTTGAAGTTTGGGGTGATGGAAAAGCAAAAAGAGAAGTGATGTTTGTTGATGATCTTGCAGATGCATCACTTTTTTTTCTTAAAAAAAAAACATCACATAATATAATTAATGTAGGAACTAAAAATGAGTATTCCATAGCTGAGTATTTTGAAATAATATCTAAAAAAATAGGATTAAAAGCTAAAATCAAATTTAATAGAAGCATGCCTAACGGAACACCCAGAAAAATATTAGATAATTCTATTTCTAAAAGATATGGTTGGACTTATAATGTAAATTTAAGACAAGGTTTAGAGACAACCATTAATGACTATAAAAAAAATATTCTTTGAATTTAAAAACTAATTATGAAAATATTAATTACAGGAGCCGCTGGTTTTATTGGCTATCATACTTGTCTAAAATTATGTCAGAAAAATAATTTAGTTATAGGACTAGATAATTTAAATGATTACTATGATGTTAACTTAAAGAAAAGTAGACTTTCAAATCTTCAAAAACTATCTAACTTTAGTTTTTATAAAGCAGATATTAAAGATGAAAAAAAAATTAATAATATTTTTAAATCAGAAAAATTTGATTTAGTTATTCATCTTGCCGCCCAAGCAGGTGTTCAATACTCAATTTCACATCCAGAGGTCTATGTTAATAGCAATCTCCTTGGATTTTATAATATTATCAACTCATGCATTAAAAATAAAATTACCCATTTGATTTATGCTTCTTCTAGCTCGGTATACGGATCAAATAAAAAAATACCTTTTAAAGAAAGCCATCAATGTTCATCGCCCATTTCTTTTTATGCAGCTACTAAACTTGCCAATGAAGCAATCGCCCATAGCTACAGTCATATTCATGGAATTAAAACAACAGGTTTAAGGTTTTTTACGGTCTATGGTCCCTATGGAAGACCCGACATGTCTCCATTTATTTTTGCAAAAGCCATATCAAACAATGAGACCATAAAGGTATATAATAACGGTAAGCTAAAAAGAGATTTTACTTATATTGATGATGCCGTAAAAGCCATAGAGTTAATAGTAAAAAATAAACCTAAAATGAATAGTTTGTCATCATTATATAATGTTGGTAATAATGCCCCCATTTTAATTTTAGATTTTATAAAATTGTTTGAACAATCATTAAAAAAGAAAGCTACCATCCAATTTCATCCTTTATTAAAAGGAGATGTTGTTGAAACTTACGCCGATATAAGCTCTTTACAAGATATTTACAATTACAAACCAAATACCTCAATAGCAAAAGGTATTAAAAATTTTATCAATTGGTATAAAACTTATTATTAATACTTAGATGACCATTAATGACTATAAAAAAAAATACTTATTAATTAATCTTAATGGGAAGTGCATATACTTATTAAATACGTATAATTCAAAAAAAATATGGGAATATTAATTCCATTTCTCATCGTTTTATTAAAATTTAATAAAGATTTTAAATAATAATTAATAAATTTTTTTTATTGATAGAAATTAAAAAAGTTTATTTTTCCAAGTAATAGGAGTTTTGTCATTAATAATCTCTATATCTAAATGATATCTAAATTTTTTTACTCCATGTTGTTTTATAAAATAAATGATTTGATTGATAGAATAGTCGAGATCACGAGATGTTTTATAGTTTAATAACTTCCTAGCTTTTTCAGCTGAACATGTTGCGTATTTAACTTCTTGAGGTCTTCCGGGAACAAAAATTGGTTTTAAATCAAAGTTTAGAATTTCTGCTGTTTTTTTAGCAAGATCTAAAATAGAAATAAACTCTTCATCTGGTCCAATATTTATAACTTCTTTATTTACACTCTTAGAAAAACCTACTTGCTCGAGACAAAATATACAATCGTCAATATATGAAAAACACCTTTTTTGACTACCATCCCCATAAATTATAGGTTGTCTTTTTTGAAGCATGAGGTTTATCATAATTGATAAAACATTCCTAAATGGATCATCATATTTTTGTCTGGGACCTACGATGTTATGTGGAACACAAATTACATATTCTATACCATGAGTATCACAAATATTTTTGACAAGGTTCTCGGCACAAACTTTTGCTATACCATATGGATCAACTGGGGTACATTCTAAATCTTCAGTAAAGGGAAATTTTTTTTGATTACCATACCTTGCCATGCTTGAACAATAAACAAATCTTTTAACTTTATTTTGAGCGGCTGCACTTAATAGAGTAGCAGTAATTTGAGTGGTATTCTCAACAACTAAATGAGGTGAAAAAACAGACAGACCCTCATATGCGGTACAAGCACAATGATAAACAACATCACATCCAGCCATAATCTTAACCATAGAATTTAAAAATTTGCAGTCTTTTTGGTAAAAATCTACACCGTCAGGCACATTATCAATTGAACCTCCGATTAAATTATCCACACCCACAACATCATGTCCAAGGGCCAGCATCCTGTCAGCAAGATGACTACCTAAAAAACCAGCTGCGCCACTAATAAATATTTTCATTATACTTTTATAATGTTTATAAATTAATTGAAAACATTATCAAAACAATTAAGTGTTTAATTTAGGATAAATTTTATCGTAATGATATTTTTAATAATTATTGACCTTATAAAACTTTTTAGCATAAAAAGAAAAATAAACTTTGTATTTTTTATAATTTTATCTTTCTTAGTTGGAATTTCTCAGATGATAAGTGTTGGAGCAATAATGCCATTAGTGTCAATATATTTAGATCCCAATTATATAGAAAATTACACTCTGGTAAGTAAATTTATAAGTGTATATGCAAATGGCCTCCATCCACAATTTGTTTTAACATTTCTATTTATATTCTTTTTAATTTTTTCAAGTATTCTTAAAATATTTCTAATTTATTATCAAAGTTTTTTTGCTCAGTCAGTTGGGATTGATGTAAATAAAAATGTTATGACTAAAATTTTAAATCAAAGTTATGAAGAATTTGTTAAAAATGAATATAGTTTTTATATTTCAAATTTAACATCTAAATCTAATTTATTAATTAATAATATTCTTATTCAAATAACAAACTTAATTTCGAGTTTTTTTGTATTTGTTTTTTTTATTATTCTTTTGTGTTTTGTTGATTTTTTTTCAACACTTATAATTTCATCTATATTATTTATTTCTTACTTCTTAATAATTTTAAAATTAAAAAAAGAAGTAAAATTTATTAGTGATGATATAAATTTTTTTAATAATTCAATAGTCAAATCTATATATGATGCTCTACAAGAATTTACAGATATAATATTTTATAAATCTCATAATTATTTTATTGAAGCTTTTCATAAAAGAGATTTTAAACTTAGACAATCTAATGCAAAAATTATTTTTTTCCAAAATTTACCTAAAGTTATAATTGAAACAATAGCAATAAGTTCAATTATTATAATGATGTATTTTTCACTAAAAATTTATGAAAATAAAATACAAGATTTCATACCTTTTTTTTCTTTGTTAATATTTTCATCTTTGAGATTACTTCCATCTGCACAACAAATTTATTCATGCTTAATATCAATTAAAGGCGCAAAATCTTCATTTAATGAAATTGTTGAAATATTAAATTCCCAAAACGCAAATGCTCCTAAAGAAAATAATGAAATATTTTTTTTCAATAAAAAAATTTTCTTCCACAATGTTTCTTTTAAGTATGCCAATACAAGAAAATATATATTTAAAAATATAAATTTTGAAATTAATCAGGGTGATAAAATTGCAATAGTTGGATCTAACGGTTCAGGAAAAAGTACCTTGGTAGAACTAATATTGGGCTTACGCTTTCCATCTAATGGGAAAATATTGATCGATAATACTATATTAAAAAAATCAAATATTCAAAGTTGGCATAATAACATTTCATACATTCCTCAAAATAAAAAAATTTCCGAATTCAAAATATATGAAAGTATTTCATTGGGTCAGACAGAGCTATTAAAAGATAAAACTAAGATTTATAACCTCGCCAAAGAATTGGATCTTGATCCAAACATCAAAAACTTTAATTTTTTTAAAGAATTTATTAATAGAGATATAAATAGTTTATCGGGGGGACAGGTCCAAAAAATTTCTATTATAAGGGCCCTACTAAGAAATAGAAAATTTATTGTTTTAGATGAATCAACGAGCGCTATTGATAATCAAAGTGAAAAAAAAATCATAGAGTACCTGAGTAAAAATAAAAATTTAACTTTGGTTGTTGTTACTCATAACCAAAACTTTCTGAAAAAGTTTAATAAGATTTTCAAAGTAAGTAACAGTAATTTGAATATAATTAATAATTTAAAATGAAAAAAAAAATAACAGTACTTTTTTGCTTATTTTGTAACTCTATTGAAAGAAGAAATTATTTAGAAGTTTCTTTGAAATCTGTTTTGTCAAAAAAAACGTTCAGATATGCCTACGTAATTTTAATTGATGGTTCGGAATATACTAACTTTAAACTCAATCAAAAAATATATAATTTGTATCCAGACTTAAAGGTAATTCATGATCCGATTATCTCCCCTTTACAAAGAATTAAAAATCAACTCAAAAAAATTAAAACGAAATACGTTCTCACATTATTGGAAGATTGTATTTACTTGAATTTTGATATTGAAGATGTAATTAAAGACATTAAAATTTTAAAAAATTTTAAGGATAATGCTACTATTCAATATCCAATAATTAACAATCAAAACTTTAAGAAAATTAAAAATAGAATTGAATTCAAGGGCATAGACTTTCCAAGTGAAATCTTAAAATATCAGAATAGATTATTTTATTATAGATCAATCGAAAGATCAAAATACCATTACTTATGGAACTCACTAATTTATAATAAAGTTTTTTTTATAAAGCATTTTACTTACGCTAGTAAATTATATAATCACCATGCTAGTGCAGAAAAAAATATTCCTGATTTTAGATTTATAAAATTTATTTTTAAAATAAGATTTTTTAGAAAACTTTTTAAACTGTTTGAGTCTATTTTCTTTAGCAATTATATTCTTGGAAAAATTATTGTAACAGAAACTATAAAAAAAGTTGATGTAATACACATTGGATATGAAAGTAATGAAACTAATAATGTTTCTAATCAATACCGAATTATTTCTAAAAAAGTCAAAGGAAAATCTTATCTACCTAATTTGAGTATATTTCAAAATAGTAAAGAGATAAAAAAATATAAATTTGAAAAAAGAACTTATAGTATATAGATAATTTATGAATTATATCCCTGTTGTTATAACAAGTATAAATCCACCAACAGTTGCAGTTAAAAAATTTGCAAGTTTTAAAAATATTAAATTAATAGTGATAGGAGACTTAAAATCACCCAAAAACTATTATCAAAAAAATTGTCAGTTTTATTCCATTGATGATCAAAAAAAATTAAATTTTAATTGTGAAAAATTTATTCCAGTTAATCATTATTCCAGAAAAAATTTGGGATATTTGATAGCAATGAAATTATTTCCAAAATTTATCTATGAGACTGATGATGATAATATTCCTTATCATAATTGGAAGGTATTTAGTTTTATTTCTAAAAAAAAATTTACTTTAATAAAATCTAATGAAAATTTTCATAACATATATAAAAATTTTACAAATAAATTCATTTGGCCCAGAGGATATCCCTTAGATCGTATTTCTAATAAAAACAAACCTTATTATCAAAAAGTTAATGTAGAAATTTCAATCTGGCAAGGACTAGCTAATAGAAATCCAGATGTTGACTCAATATATAGATTTATAAATAAAGATGATATTTTTTTTAAAAATAGAAATTATATTCTAGATAATAATTTATACTGTCCCTTTAATTCTCAAAATACAACTTGGTCCAAAGATGTTTTTTTAACAATGTACTTACCTACAACTGTACCTTTTAGATTTACTGATATTCTTAGAAGTTATATTGCTCAAAGAATTTTTAAAGATAAGGGTTTTTTTCTTGGGTTTCATAAACCTACAGTCTATCAAGTAAGAAATTTTCATGATAATTATTCAGACTTTAAAGATGAGATAAGTATGTTTTTAGATACAAATAAGATTATCAAGATATTAGATGAAACAGATATCAAAAACTTAGATATATCTAATTCTATGAAAAAAATTTATTCAAGTTTGTATAGAAATAAAATAGTCAAGAAAGACGAAATAAAAATCTTGAATAATTGGCTACTTGATGCCTCATTGATATAAGATTTAATGAGTTTAGATTTGCTTATTGTTTGTGATAAAAATAAATCAAGATCTTGGCATAGAGATAGATTAGATGGTATCTATAAATCTTTACATAATTTAAATCTAAGTTTTGAAATACATGACATATATGAATTCTTAGGTAAAAGAGATATTAACCCCTCAATTAAAAAGAATAGGTTAGATTTTTATCATAAATACTCTTTAGTTGATCTAAATACAAAATTATATGAAAATATTTCTTATCTCAGTCCTAAGGTCTTAATTTTAGCTACTATAGACAATTTTTCAGAATTTTTGATGCCTAGTACATTGCAAAGATTAAGAAATGAAAATATCTACTTATGTGCTTTTTTTGGAGATGATGAATTTAATTATTTTCAAAATAAATTTTATTTAAATTATTTCGATACTTCCGTTGTTTATGTGAAAGAAATCTTAAATTATTACTCTGAATTTACATTTAAAGATTTATATTATTTGCCAAATAGCTGTTACTTAACAAGTTCAACTATAAAAAAACAACAAAATTTTGAAGTTGATTTGACCATTATAGGTTCCCCCATAGCAAATAGAGCAGAGAACCTTGAATTTCTAAAAAAAAATGGAATTTCAATTTCAATATATGGAAGTAAAAAATGGAAAAATTTTAGTCAGTTATCAGAAATCTATAAGGGATTTTTAGAAGATTTAAATTTTGATAATACTTTAAGTAAATCATTATTCGTATTTTCTCCTTTAGAATATGATTTAGAGGGAAAATTACATATGACTACCAAACCATGGGAGGCACTTAAATCCGGCTCCCTTCCAATCATAACATTTTATAAACCTCTAATAAACGATTATGGTTTTGAAAACCATAAAAATATTCTAATGTATTCTGGCAAAAATGAATTACTTCAAATAATCAAATTTTATAAAAAAAATATTAATTTAAGAAATAAAATTTTAAAATCTTTCCATGAACATGTTTATAAAAACTTTAATTATTCAACTCTTTACTTTGAACTTTTTAAAACCTTAATAGATAATCAATTAAAAAATTTAAATAAAAAGAAAATTGAAATAAAGATAGAATATTTTACTTATGGTGAAAAATATATTTCTTTTAATAAGAATGAACTTTTTTTTTCTTTTAATAAAATCTCAAAAAATAATTTAATAATTGTTAACACAGTAGAAAAAGGTATGAGAATAAAACAATTTAAACCTTTTATAAATATTGATTCTGTATTTTTTAAAAAAAAACCTAAAAATAAAATCCACGCATATCTTATTTTAGTAAGTAAGCTAACATCTCAAAACTATACTAGGGTAAATCAGTTTTTGATAAATATCCCAAACTTAACATTTACTGGAATTGTAAACAGATATTTATATTTTTTTGGAAAGAAGTTTAAATTATATTTCAATAATTTATGAAATTAAAAAATTTAGAAAAAGAATTGCATCAATTTTCTGATAAAAACTCTTCAATAGAAGCTTTTCGCCCCATAAAATTGATAACACATAACAGAATTGATGTACTATATAAAATTACATATCTAAAACTTTTTAGAAATAATAAAAAATTAGCTGAAAAAATATATATTGATCATATCAAAGTTCTTACTCTTGGCTCATACAAGGAAAAAAATAATCCTAATAAGAATACTAAAGAAAAATATTTAGAAATATTTAAATCTTTATTTGAGAGTATAAAAACCAAAAGCTTTCAAGAAAATATCAGTTTAATACCATTGTCTAATACAGGATCTATCCTCAACGGTTCTCATAGATTGGCAATTGCCTATCATTTAAATTCGGAAGTTAAGGCAATTAAGTTAAATAAAAGACTAGAAAATTATAATTATGAATTTTTTATAAAAAGAGGTTGTCAAATAAATTACCTTGAATTAATAGTTCAAAATTATTTACAAATCAAAAGCAATGTCTATTGCTTGGTTCTCTGGCCCATATCAAATAACTTTGATGTAAGAAAATATCTTAAAAATATTATATATGAAAAAAAAATAAAATTTAATTTTCAAGGATTAACTAACTTTGTTATTGATGTTTATGAAAATGAAGAATGGTTAGGCGATCTCTCAAATAAATTTCTAGGAGCTTATGATAAATCAATTAATTGTTATAAAAAAAATTTAAATACTAGAATATTTTTTTTTCATGAAGAGAATCAATCAAAAGTTACAGAATTAAAACAATTAATTAGAAATAAATTAAAAATAGGCAAACATTCTTTACATATTACTGATAATATTGAAGAGACAATTCGTTTATCTAAAACTATATTAAATAATAATTCAATTTTCTTTTTAAATAATTCCCCTGTATGCAATAAATTTAAAGAAACAAAAATAAATCAAATTCTAGCTTATCAAAATAAAAATCCTACAAATTTTAATGAAAATTATTTGATTATTTCTGGCTCAATTTTATCTCTATATGGCTTAAGAAAATCAAAAGATATTGATTTTATAAAATTTGAAATATCAGAGGATGTAAACAATAACGAAAAACTTTATAGTAAAAAAATTATAGACCTTATCTACAATCCAGATTCATTTTTTTATTACAAAGGATTTAAATTTTTAACAATTGATAATTTAATTTTAATGAAAAAAATAAGAAATGAATTTAAAGATCGATTAGATTTAAAATTAATAAAAAATATTAATAATAAAAACACTCTATTTAAAATTATAAATTTAATTCAATTCTCTAGATTTATTTTTATGTATTTAAGAAAAAATATAATATTTATACTATTCAAATTTAAACTCTATTTTCCATTGAGATATCTTTATAGAATTTTTAAATAATGAATGTTTCTATTATTATGCCCGTGTATAATGCAGAAAAATTTTTAAATCATTCTATTGAGTCAATATTATTACAAAGTTACAAAGATTTTGAATTCATAATAGTAAATGATGGATCAACAGATCTTTCATTAGATATAATTAAAAAATATAAAGAAAAAGATCATAGAATAAAACTTATAAATAATAAATCTAATATGGGTATTTCTTATTCGCTCAATATTGCTATCAATTCAAGTAGCTCTAAATATATAGCCAGAATGGATTCCGATGATATATCATTACCAAACCGCATTGAGAGACAATTCAATTTTTTTAAATCAAATCCTTCAACTGACATACTTGGCACATTAGCATATGTGTCTAATGAAGATAAAATCCACGAAAAAACAAAAATTATAAAAAAACCAACTAATGTTGAGAATATTGTTAATTACTCTAAATATGCATGCCCAGTATTGCATCCAACTTATTTTGTTAAAAAAAAAGTTTATGATGATTTAAAAGGCTATAGGGAATTATATGCTCTTGAGGATTATGATTTTATAATAAGATCAATAAATAAAGGATTTGTTATAAGAAATTTGAATGAACCTTTGATTATTTTTAGAAGACATAGTCAGAGTATTAGTGCTAAAAATTATTTTCAACAAATTTCAAAACATAATCAAGTTATAAAGTTGAATTCGATTATAAATAAAAAAGAACAAGGTAAAATTGTTGAAAAAATTAATAACATAAAAAATGTTCCAATGCTATTTTCGATTTCAATTTCCTATCGTTCAATTTTTATTGATAAGTTCTATGCTAAAAAAAATTACATATATCTATTTTTTATATTTATAACATCATTTTTACATTTTAGAGCTTTCCAATCTCTTTGGAGAATAACCAATTCTAGAAGATTTTTATAATTGTTATCACAACTAACAGTAGTCTTAATCATATTTTTTTTTCCTTTTGGCCCTATCCAATTGAATATTTTTGACCAATCTATAATTTCATTACTTTTGATATTTTATATATTATTAAAAATAAGAATAACTTTTTCAAAGTATAAGTTTGATAAAGGCCTATTTTATGCCACAGGCATATTTCTTCTTTACTGTTTATTTAGTAGTTTTATATCAACTCAAGTCAGTTATTCTTTTAATAAATTTCTTGCTATTTCAACATATATTTTATTTTATTTTTTGTCTTACACGCAAATTGTTGATTTATCAAAAATAAAAAAAATTTTTGTAATATTTTTAATTTTTCATTTATTTTTTTTATTATTTACAGTAGCGATTTCTGAAAACAATATCTATAGATTTTCATATAATTTGATTTATCAGTATATTAATCCTGGCAAGATTATTGATCAGAACTTAACTGCATTTAGTCTCATTAATTTTATTCTTATTTGCAGCTTATTTCTAAATGATTATAAAAAAAAAATTGGCATAAATCATTTTAGTATTTTACTTATATTTTTAATTTCAATTATTTTTTCCTCAAGATCGGCATTTTTAGGTAGTATATTAATTTTAATAAGTTCCTTAATATTATTCAAAACAAATAAATTAATTATTAATATTTTTTTAATTTTCTCTCTTTTCTATCTATTTTATTTGTTTGGTTTTGGTGGTTTCCAATTATCAAATAGTTATAACATTTTAATTCAAAAATTTGAAACTATAGCTAGTGATGGAAGAATAATATTATTTAATAATTACTTTTCTGAATATATTAATTCTGGTTTATTAAATATTTTTTTTGGTAAAGGCTTTATGTTAGTTAATTCTCATAATTTTTATTTGAACTATTTATTTAATACTGGGCTTATAGGTTTAATAATCTCAAATTATTTTTTTTATACAATTTCTAAAAATATTATAAAAAGTTGTAAATCGGTAGTTGATAACAAAATTTCTAAATTAATTATTTTATTTAATTTTTTTATCTTTATGTTTTATGACATACATTTTATTTTTTTTATTACACTTTATTTTATTAATTTAAAAAATCGAAATAATATCGAATTATGATAATAACTCATGCTATTAACAATGGAGAAATTGGAGGCGCACAAAAACTAATAGTTGATTTAATAAATACAAATATTAATAAAGAAATAACTTTTCAAATTATTACTTTAAAAAAATCAAAAAAAAATATTTTTAAAAAAGATATAAAAACTAATATAAAAATATTTCATTTATCAATGATTTTTTCAAAAGATATTTTTTTATTATTAAAAGCACTGATTAACACTGATATTTTTCATGTTCATTTATTTCCTAGTTTGTATTTATTTGCTTTTTTTAAACAAAAAAAGATATTCACTGAACATAGTACTTTTAATCGAAGAAGAAATTTTTTTTTTTTTAAAATATTAGATAAATTTTTTTATTCTAGATATTCAAAAATTATATGCATATCTCATGGTGTTAAAAATTCTTTAATTAATTGGCTAGGTAATCAAATTGATTTTAAAATAATCGTCATTTATAATGGTATAAAAATAAATTTTAAAAATACAATTCTTCAAAATTATAAAAATAAGAATAATATTGGAATGATTGGAAACTTTATTAATTCAAAAAATCAAATGTTTTTAATCAAATTAATTAAATATTTGCCTTCTAGATATAAATTATTTTTATTAGGTTACGGGCCAAATTTACCAAGGTTAAAAAAAGAAATTAATATTTTAAGATTAAATAAGAGAGTAATAATTTTTGAACAAAATATCGATAGTAAAATGTTTTTTAAAAAAATTGGTTTATATGTTCAATCAAGTAATTGGGAAGGTTTTGGTTTAGCTGCCTTAGAGGCTATGAATAACTATTTACCTACTTTTACTTCTAATATTGAGGGTATAAAAGAACTTTATAATTCAAAATATTTATTATTTTCTAATGATAAAAACGAATTAGCTCGAAAGATATTTTTTTGCAATTCTAATTTTATAAATTATCAAAAACTAGCAATAATCTCTAAAAAAAATTCAAGCTATTTTAACATTAATAGAACTAATATTTTTTTAAATAGATGCTATAGGGAATTAATTTGAAATATAAACCGTTAAGAATTTGAAAAAAATTGCATTAATTGGGACAAGAGGTTTGCCAGCATCTTACGGTGCTTTTGAGCAAACTATTGACCAAATATCATTTTTTTATAAAGATAAATTATTTTATGTTTGTTGTGAATTTTCCCTAAAAAAGAAATACTATGATAGAAAAAATGTTATAAGATTTTTTTTTCCTAGATTAGATGGTATGGGAGTTATCTTATTTCAACTTTATTCAGTTTTTTATAGTTTGATTCATGGTTGTAAAACTTTTTTTTTCTTTGGCTATTCTGTATCTTTTATTTTCCCTTTGCTTAAAATGTTAAGAATTAATGTTATTTGTAATGTTGACGGCATAGAGTGGAGAAGGTCAAAATGGAAGAATAGGTTTATTAATAAATATTTGCGATTTTCTGAAAAAATGTGCGTAATTAGTGGAATTAATTTAATTTTTGACTCAAAAGTAATAGCACGCTACTACCAAATGAATCACAAAATAAAAGGTAAATTGATTTACTATGGAAGTGAAATAATTAAATCAAAATCTAATTTTCAAGAAAATGATTATTTAACTGTCGTCATGAGAATGGAAGAAGAAAATAATATTTTATTAATTGTAAAGGCTTTTTTAAGATCTACTTGTAATTATAATTTATATTTAATTGGTCCAAATACTAAGTTTTTTAATAAATATGTTTTGCCATTAGTTAATAAAAATAAAAATAAAATAAAATTTCTTGGCGGTATTTATGATAGAGATAAATTGATTAATTATAGATTAAATTCAATAGTATATATACATGGTCATTCTGTCGGAGGTACTAACCCCACGTTAGTTGAAGCTTGTAAAATTGGAAGGCCTATAATATCTTATAATTCATTCTTTAATAAAGAAATTCTTGGAGATAAAGCTAAATACTTTAAAAATGAAACTGAATTATCTGAAATTTTGAGTCAAGATATAACAACACTAAAAAAACCACCAAGACTAGGTCGGGCTTTTGATTGGGATTATATTGCTAATCAATATTTTGAACTTTAACTTTATTTTGAAATTATGAAATTATGTAATTGCTGTAACTCAAAAGAAATTACAACTAAATATCATAATGATTACATAGAATATAGATGTACAAATTGTGGCTATGACTTTTTTGATTACCCTCAAGAAATTACTTATAGTTTTTATTCAAATTCTTTTAAATATAAAAATTATTACAATGAATATAATAAACTTCTTTGGCATCATAAACTTATTTTAAAAAATATTGGTTATCTAAATAATAAACTTGTACTAGATTTTGGATGTCATGATGGTTTTTTTACTAAAGAATTATTAAAAAAAAAAATTGATGTTTATGGATATGATTGGAACATCAAAGCAATTGAGTCAGGAAAAAACTTATATTGCTTAAATTCCAGAATTAGCAATTCTTATCCTGAAAAAAAATATGATGTTGTAATAGCTACTGAAATAATTGAGCATTTTCAAAATTTCAATTTTGACTTTGATAAATTAAGTAAACTTGTAAAAAAAAAAGGATTGCTAATAATTTCTACTCCTAATAAAAATTCAATTTATAGATCAAAAATTGATTTCCCCCCTCATCATTTTTCTAGATTCACGACAAGATCAATAAAAGAACTACTTATAAGTAATAATTTTGAGATTATTTATTCAAAAAACCAATTTTCACTAATTTTGCTTTTAAGAAATATAGTAGGGGATTTTTTTAGAAAAGATAATATTCAATTAAAAAGCAAAACAAACAAAACGTTTTACACTTTAAAATTTTGCATAGACATAATTTCTATACCCTTGGATTATTTGTTTATTCCAATTAATTTTTTACTAAATGCAATTGGCTTTAATTATATGGGACAATTTATTATTGCAAAAAAAACTCATGAAAATAGCTTATAGATTATTTAAATTTCTCTCAAATATTTTTAAGGTTATAAAAATAATTCGCCTGAAAAAATTTTTTAAGATTATATCACTGGTTTATTCAATTAAACACAAATATGATATACCAGTAAGCCATCATGATTTTGTTAATAGAATAATTAATAATATTTTTTTAATGGAAACAATGAATATAAAAGTTGATACTTATATTGATGTTGGATCAAATTTTATTAAAAAAAAATAAATTGAGCGTTCTAATAATTTCAAATACTTTTTCATCTTCGTATGTATTTAGAAAAAGTCTTATTAAAACTCTTCATAAAAAAAAAAAATTAATTGGAGTATATTCTTTTTGTAATGATATCGAATCTATTATTTTTAATGATATTAAAAACTATTACGGTATATTAGGTTTATTACAGATCATTAAAGATATTCTATTAAAAAAAAAAGTAGTAATTCACTCTTTTACTCATTTGGGCAATCTGATTGGATTTTTCATATCATTATTTACTTTTAGTAAACTTATAATCAATATTACGGGGATGGGCAGCACATTTACCATTAATAATTTAAAGAATAATTTAATTAAGAAATTAATTTTTTTTTTTTACTTTATCTCACAACTTAAGGCTAGTTGTTATATAGTTCAAAATAATTATGAGTATAAAATGTTTAAAAATATTACTGATAAGAAAATTTTCAAAACAGTTGGCAGCGGTATAGATAAAGATTTTTTTAGTGACCTTAAAACTATATATTTTAGTGATAAAATTAAAATAGGTTTTTTTTCAAGAGCTATAAAAGAGAAAGGAGTGCATACTTTTTATAATTTTGCTAAAAATTTTAAAAATAATAATAATTTTGAGTTTATTCATATTGGAAAATATGGTTCCAATCAATTTAGCAAAGAAAATATATTCAAAACTGCAAAAAATAATAACATATATTTCAGGCCTTTTATGTTAGATATTAAGAATTATATATATTCATGTGATATTATTTTCATACCTTCATATTATAAAGAGGGACTCTCAAGGCTTTTAATTGAATCTTTATGTATGAAAAAAATAGTAATATGTAAATTGACTACTGGTGTTGAGGATATCGTTAATGAAAACTGTTTAAAAGATAAACTACTTACTTTTGTTGATGATGATGAAATTATATCTATATTAAATTCAGCATTGAATTTATTAAAAAAAAAATCTAAAAGTAGATTAGATTGTTTTTATTTATTTAATTCCGAAGATACAAATAAAATATACTTTCAATCTTATTCTTATTGTATTAAGGATAAAACATATGAAATTTTTTAAAAACCAACAAGAAGTAAAAAAAGTTATTAAGCCATGGGGTCACGAACTATGGCTGGCCTCTGAAGCGACTAATTCTTTTTATGCTTTCAAAGAAATATTTATTAAGTCAGGCTATAAAACTAGTTTTCAATTTCATTCAAAAAAATTTGAAACAAACTATATTATCTCCGGCTTGGGCGAACTCCATATTTCTAATTCTGTAATAGATGAAAAAAAATTTATAAATAATCTTTATGAACCCCAAGAATTAGAAGAGTTAATAAATAACTTGAATGTATTTACTCTCAAACCAGGATGTGTTTTTAATGTGTCACCAGGATTTGTTCACTCAGTCTTCTCCAAAAATGATTTAGTAATGTGTGAAACATCCACTTTGCATTTGGATGATGTCTATCGAATAAATGATGAATACGGAAGAAATCATGGTCGTATAGACTCAGAGCATGCATAAGACTGATATGTATTTTAATAAAAATACTAAATTAGCATTCAGTCTTTCTAATAACCCAGGAATAAATGGTTCCAAAGTTTATAATAATCTTTTTAGTTTAGATAAATTAAATTTTATTTACCTCCCTAGAGAAGTTAAGACTAAAAAAAAATTCAAAGAAATAATCTCAATTATAAAAAAAAATTCTTTAAATTTTTTAGGATGTAGCGTTTCTATGCCTTTTAAAGAAGATGCTTATCTTATAAGTGATAAAAGACATATAAGTTCCTTGGGCACCAAAAGTGCTAATACTCTTATTTTAAATCAAAAAAAACTAATTGCATTTAATACAGATTTTTTAGCTATAGAATTAATATTAAAACCATTTAATTTTATTGATAAGGATGTCCTAGTATTAGGTGCTGGAGGGCTATCTAAGTCTTTTGTTTTTTATTTTAAAAATAGATCAAGAAATCTTTTTATTTATAATAGATCAAAATCCAGATTTAAAAGTCTTATAAATATAAATGATGATTTTACTAAGGTTAATTTAAAAAGTTTAAATAAATATAAACCTAATATCGTTATTAATACAATTCCATTATCAAATGATAATCAAATATTTAATAATATTAATTTTGAAAAAACAGAAATTTTGTTTGATTGTATTTTGAATAAGAAAAAATCTGTTTTAATAAAAAAAATAAAAAATAAAAAAATTAAAGTTTTTAATGGACTCAACTTATTTAATGAGCAAAATAAAATTCAAAAGATGTTATACTTAAATGCCTTATAAAGTTTGTATTCTTGCAGCTGGTATTGGCTCAAGAATTTCCTCCTCAAATAAGATACATAAAGCTTTATTACCTTTAAATGATGAGGCTATAATAACTAAAATTATTAACAAATTTCCAAAAAATACACAGTTCGTAATTGCGGTTGGTTATAACAAAGATCAAATTAAAGACTATATTTTACACGCTCATTCAAAAAATAAGATTAGATTTGTGAATATTATAAATTATTCTGGCCCTGGTTCTGGCCCGGGTTTTTCATTACTTCAATGTAAAAAATATTTAATGTCTCCTTTTATTTTTACCACTTCAGATACTATGGTTTTAGAAAATATGCCAAAAACTATAAATAAAGATTGGGTAGGCGTTGCACCTGTAAAGGAAACAAAAGAGTATTGTACATTTAAAGTAAATAAAAATGTAGTAACTGGCATAGATGATAAAACGGTTAATAGTAATAAAATTGCATTTATTGGATTAGCCGGTGTCAAAAACTATGATACCTTCTTTAAATCATTAGAAGAAAATCAAAAACTATCTGCTGGTGAGATCCAAGTTTCATCTGGCCTCAAGGGTCTAATTAATAAAAACTTATCTATTGAAAATTTCACATGGTATGACACCGGAAATGATAAAAATTATAAAATTACTAAAGAAGCTTTTGAAGATAAGCCTTATGATTTCTCAAAGCCAGATGAATATTTTTATCTAACGAATAAGAAAATTATCAAATTAAATGCCGATAAAGATAAAGTTAAGAATTTAAGCCTAAGGGCACTGAAACTCAAAACTTTAATACCGAATAATTTTAAAAAATCCAAAAACACCTTTAGTTATAATTATTATTCTGGTCAAGTTTTTTATGATGTTGCAAATCCTTTTCTTACTAATAAGTTACTTAATTTCTTAGATAAAAATCTTTGGGATAAAAAAATAAAAATTTCTCAAAATGAATTCCAAAATATTTGTCACAATTTTTATAAAAATAAAACATTTGATAGACTATCTAGCTTTAAAAAAATTTCAGACTTTGATTTTGATAATTTTATTATTAATGGTAAAAAAGTTAAAAGTTTAAATTACTATTTAAATAAAATTAATTGGAAAAGTTTATCAGAAGGGACTCAATCACAATTTCATGGTGATCTTCAATTTGATAATATCATATATAGCTTTAAAGAAGAAAAATTCAAATTGATTGATTGGAGATCTGATTTTGGAGGCAATATAATAGTTGGAGATATTTATTATGACCTAGCAAAATTATATTCAGGTTGTGTTCTTCAATATAATGAAATTAAAAAGAATAATTTTGATTGTAATATTATTGGCAAAAATGTTACTTTTGATTTCAAGGTAAGTTATAATATTACCGCCTCATTAAGAGAGATTAAAAAATTTATTATTTCAAATGGTTATGACTTGTATAAAGTACAAATATTATCATCCTTAATTTTTTTAAATATGTCCCCTTTGCATAAAGAACCATTTTCTTATTTACTATTTTTTTTAGGTTATTCTAGTTTGGTTCATAGCCTCAATTCTGATTAATGAAATTTACCAATAAGCCTATATGCGTTGGTCCTATGAGCAGCGAAGTCATTGAGTCTGTTTATATTTTTTCTGAAATTAATCATAAATCATTAATGCTTATTTCTTCTAAAAATCAAATTGATCACAATAAAGGTTACGTTAATAATTGGAATACAAAGGATTATGCAAATTTTCTTAAAAAAATGAAAAAAAAATATAAAAAATCAAATGTATTTGTCTGTAGAGATCATTGCGGTCCAGGATTTAATGGCAACTATACTTTAAATGATACTTACAAAACTATCCAGTGTGATATAGAAAACAATTTTGATTTAATTCATATTGATTTTTCAATGATGAAATCTAGCTATAAAAGTATTTTAAAGGAATCACAAAAAGCAATAAAGTATGCAATAAGTTTAAATAAAAATATAAAAATCGAAGTAGGTACAGATGAAAATTTAGGTCAAAAATTTTCCCATATGCATATAGATGATTTTTATAATGAATTTTTATCACTTTCTGAAATTAAAAAACCTACTTTTTTCGTTGTGCCAACAGGAAGTCTAGTTTTGGAAGATCATCAGGTAGGCAGTTTTAACAAACCATTTCTTTTAAGTTTAGCAAAAAAGTTTAAAAAAATTGATGTTGGCTTTAAAGAACATAATGCTGATTATTTGTCAAAAGAGAAGATAGCATTAAGAAAAAATATTATAGATGCAATAAATATAGCTCCTCAATTTGGTGTAAATCAGACCCATATTCTTATTAAAAATTGTATTCAATATGGTATCAGTCATTTTGATTTTTTAAATAGATCATATGATTCATTAAAATGGAAAAAATGGCTAAATAAAAATTCAAAGAATAATAAATATTTATGTGCTATTCTTGCTGGGCATTATAATTTTAACTCAAAAGAGTATCTTCAAATTATCGAACAACTTAGTAAAATAAAAAATATTCGTGATGAAATGATTAATTCACATATTTCTATTCTTGAACATTATTCAAAATCTTTTGAAGTATGAATTCAAATAAATTTAAAAATTTTATATTGGATGTTGATGGTGTTATGACTGATGGAAAATTTTATTATTCTGAAAATGGAAAGGTTTTTAAATCTTTTGGGGCTGATGACAATGATGCATTAAGTATTTTAAAACCTTTACTTAATATAATTTTTGTAACTGGTGATAAAAAAGGATTCAAAATAAGTCAGAAAAGAATTTCCCAAGATATGAAATACCCACTTTTTCTTGTAAGCACTATTAAAAGAATTGATTGGATTTCTCATAAATTCATATTAAGTGAAACAATTTATATGGGTGATGGTATTTTCGATCATCTAGTTATGAAAAATGTTGGTTATGCAATATCGCCAGCAAATGCTGACAATAATGCAAAAAAGTTTTCAAATTACGTCACAAAAAGAAGTGGGGCTGATAGAGCTGTAGCTGAGGCATGTATGCATATAATCAAAAAATTTTTTAAAAATATTAACCCTTATAATCCTTCAAAAAATTTAAAATACTCTGGAGAGTGGACATTTTAAATTTTTAAATGATTAAAAATTTCTTTCATATTTCTGATTTATCAAAAGAAAGCTTTGTTAATATTTAGGGAATTTTACCTTCTCCTAATAGACTTGTAGTTAAAAAATTGAACTTCTTTTTCTTTAAAAATTTATTCTTACTAGAGAATAATTGTATCATGGCTTAATAATAAATCATGCGAATATTATAAGAAGATTTTATTAAGCAACATGTACTGAAAATCGTATAAATTTTAATTTTTTACGTAAAAAATTTTTTGTAGATTGTGAAAATTATTATCATCAATGTATTTATAAAAATCAATATGATTTAAAAAAGGTTATGATTTTAAAAAGTTAAATATATTTAATCATTGCAGCTTTACACCGCTATCCTTATTTAATTTTATTATATGGATTAGGAAAAGAAATATTAAGTTACGAATTACAAATAAATTGAATTATTTTTAGACAAACTTATCATTTTATTTTCTAAAAAAATTCATTATGGTCAATTAATGTTTGATGAAACAAACTCATTAATTTGTCCAGTTTCTGGAAATCAAAAGTTTGAAGAACTTTTTACAATCAAAAGTTTCCCAATATATATGGGAACAGTTGATTACGATTATAATTATGAATTTCAAGACCTTACTTTCAATATATGTAAAACCACAGGCACAGTCCAAATTTTTCCACGAGTAGAATTAGAGAAGCTTTATTTTAAATCTCATGGCTCAGGAAAGATCGGCGCCCTTTGGAAAGAACATCATGAAAAATTTTTTGAAATAATTAAAAAGTATTTGTTTGGTACGGTTGTAGAAATAGGAGGAGGACATAATTCTATTCATTCTTTGATAGGAGAAAATAGTCAAAGTTGTAAAATATATTCTTTTGATCCTAATGGCGAAAGGAGGAAAAATAGTAATTTAAAAGTAATTAATAAGTTTTTCACTGAAAAAGCAATGATTGAGGAAAGTATTAATTCAGTAGATTTATTTATTCATTCACACTTATTAGAACACATATATGACCCTCTTAATTTTTTAAATACTATTCAAAATTATCTCAATAAAGATGGTTTTCATATTTTTTCTATTCCAAACATACGAGCAATGATTAAATCTGGATATGCGAATGCAATGAATTTTGAACATCCATTTTTTCTTGAAGAGAGTTTAGTCGAGGATTTATTGTCTATGTCAGGCCATTTAATAATAGATAAATTTTATTTAAAAGATCATTCAATAATATTTAAAACAAGAAAAACTAATACATCTTTTATCAAAAGAAAGAAAAATTATAATAAATACAATGACAATAAAAAATTATTTTTAAAATTAATTAAAAACTGGAAAAAAGATGTTAATGAAATTAATAAATATATGAGCAAGAGTACAAAAAATTTTTTTTTATTTGGTGCTCATATCTTCTCTCAAAATCTTCTATCACTAGGTTTAAATACAAAAAAAATTAAAGCCATATTAGACAATGATCCAAGTAAACATAGCAACTATCTATATGGAACCAATTTTAAAGTTGATAGTCCAAAAATATTAAGAAAATTTGATGAACCCATAGTAATACTTAGAGTGGGCTCTTATAAAAATGAAATTATGCGAGGAATTTTAGAAGTAAATAAAAATACGATATTTATTTAATCTAATAAATATTTTATCAATAATTAAAAAACTCTATATTATATTTATATGGATAAAAATTTCTTTCAAATATGCGATTTATCCAAAGACAATATCAATACCATATTAAGGATTGAAGCTTCCCATAAAAAACTTGCTGGTAAAAACATTGGTCTACTTTTTGAAAAGTATTCAACAAGAACGCGATTATCCTTTTCAGTGGGCATTCATAATATGGGGGGGAACTTTGTTGATTTGAGGTATTCGGAATTGAATATAAGTAGAGTTGAAAGCTTTGAAGATACGTTTCGAGCGTTTAATTGTTACTTAGATGGTTTAATTTATCGTACCACGGATCATCAAAAATTAATTACTGCTGCGCAGTATTTTGATAAACCCATCATTAATGCTTTAAGTGATGTATCACATCCTTGTCAAATCTTAAGTGATTTATTGACTCTTAAGGAACATTTTGGTTCTTTAGATACTCATATTCTTTGGATGGGTGATATGAATAATGTTACATATAGTTTAGTAGAAGCAGCTAATTTAATAGAAGAAATAAGATTAACTATTTGTTCTCCTGAGCAAATTTCCTCTCCCATTAACTGGAAGATGAATTCGAATATTGAAATTGTCTCTAACTTGGAGAGTATTAATCTTGGTCAAGTTAACTGCGTGATGACTGATGTCTTTATCTCGATGAATGACGAGGATAGTGATGATAAAATATTTTTATTAAAACCATTTTCTGTTACCTCTGAATTAATGGCAAAAACTGCATCTAATAGTGTTTTTATGCACTGCTTACCTGCCAAAGTAGGGTTAGAAGTTAGTGAAGAGGTTTTTCGAAGTTCCAAGTCTATTGTTTGGAGACAGGCTTATAATCGCATGGTGGCGCAACAAAAATTACTGCAATTTATCTATCAATAGAAATTGTAATCATTGTAAGTTTTTATATATTTGTGATTGATGAATAAATTCATATTTGTTTTATTGGGTTTTTTAGTGGCAGGATGTCAGGCGAATGAGTCTTTTATCGACCCTATTCGACCTGATTTTGCAAATGTGTCTTTTGATGTCGTGCAAAAGCAACTAAACATTGTACCTGAATTACCCAACCATGTGGAAGGACTTGTTTCTCAATGGTTTGATCAAAAAGTTAAGATTGATGGCTTTGATGGAGAGATGACATTTACAATTTCTGAATACTTAGAAGAAACCTCCTCTATTAGTGATGGAAAAAGAGTGGATATCTCATTGTCATTTAATGTTGTTCTCAATAAGCCAAGCTTATCTCAAACCCAAATAATTGAGGGTTCTGTGTCCTCATATAGCACCTTGACAGGGAATTTTAGCCTCGCTGAATTTGATACCGTTATTCAAAATACCCAAAGTGACTTGGTTTTGCGACTTAGTCATGATTTGAAATCAAAAATTTAATTTTTCCAAAAAGAGGGAAGCAGCAGGACGAATATGGTGAGCATCTCCAGTCTTCCTAAAAACATGGTCAGTGTCAGAACCAGCTTTGAATAATCAGTAAGTGAGCTGTAATTACCCTCAGGACCAATAATTTCCCCCAATCCAGGACCCACATTGGAAATGGCTGAGGCCGCAGCAGAAATGCAAGTTAAAAAGTCAATGCCACTAAAGGAGAGAAGTAGAGCCGATGATGCGAAGGTGATGATATAGACAAAAAAAAAGTTCATCACGGACTCATAAGTGGAGTCGGGTACTTTTTTGCCATTAAATTGAGCAGAGATGACCATATGGGGTTGAAGTATTTTTTTTAAGTGAAGGACGATATATTTAAATAAAATTTGAAATCTAAATATTTTAAGCCCTCCGGTGGTTGAGCCCGCGCAGCCGCCTATAAACATTAAAAATAAGAAAAGAATGGATGCATAATT
>MDTG01182734.1_pt1 | contig 24792 bp, 14 predicted proteins | sample 811421 | NCBI WGS metagenome assembly MDTG01 (sample SAMN05326645, study PRJNA326480) | marine metagenome | isolation source: seawater | place: Pacific Ocean: South East | collected 2011 | reverse complement strand
GCCGCCATCACCGCCGGTTGTCATGATCTTGTCCTGACAGAACGAGAAAGCCGAGGCATGACCATAGCTGCCCACGCTGCGCCCACCGATGGTGGCGCCATGGGCCTGCGAACCATCCTCGATGATCTTGATGTCATGTTCGTTGGCCCAGGCCATGATCGCGGGCATGTCGCATGGCCATCCTGCCAGATGTACGACGATGGCTGCTCGAGTGCGGGGTGTCCTCGCTGCTTCGAGCGTTTCGACGGTGAGGTTCTGCGAGTCACGATCCACATCGGCGAACACCGGTCTGGCCTGTCTGAGCATGACGCATGAGACCGAGGCCATGAAGGATCTGGGAGTCACGATGACGTCATCACCTTCACCGACTTCGCATGCGATGAGTGCCGCTTCAAGCGCCAGGGATCCATTGGCAAGCGTCAGACCGTGGGAGGCATCGAATTTTCTGGCAAATGCCGCCTCGAAGTCCGCGCAGTCGCTGCCCGTCCACGCATTGACAAGGCCGGATCGGAGCACCTGGACGGCTGCTTCGATCTCATCAGGCTCATATTGGGGCCATGGTGGCAGAGGCATGAAGGAAGTATAGGGTTGCCGGCACGCTCGACGATACAATCAGACCCATGATCAGAGACCATCTTATCTCATTGCCTCGCTCCGCCAAGCAGTCGCTGGCGATGCTGGCCGATGGTTCAATGGTCGCTATCGCCGTCTGGGCGGCCTTTGCATTGAGGCTCGCCGATCCATGGCCCGAGATGCTGGCCAACCGTTGGTGGTTGCTGGTGGCCATGCCGATCGTGACGATCCCGATTTTCAAGCTCTCACGGCTCTACAGAACGGTCGTCCGCCATCTGGGCCCCCAGTTCGGCCTGTCTCTGATCTATGGAGTGACCTTTTCGGCCCTATGCATGCCCGTCATGGTCCTGCTCTCGCAACAGACGGAGGAATTCTCACGATCAGCCGTGATCATCTACTGGCTTCTGGCCATCGTCGCTGTCGGTGGCCTTCGGATGCTCGGAAGAGGATGGTTTCGAATCTCCATGCAGGAAGGGCTCAAGCCCGTCATCATCTATGGAGCAGGTGAGGCCGGTGTCCAGCTGCAGGCATCGATGGCCGGAAGCGAACGATATCGGGTGATCGCATTCATCGATGATGATCGAGCCTCCTGGAAGACAGTTATCAACGGTGTCCCCGTATCGAGTCCGGAAAACGTCAGGCAGTTGGTTCTGAGAAATCGTTGTCGTGACGTGTTCCTGGCAATGCCGTCGATCGATCGGATCGAGCGGCGGAGAATCATCGATCGTCTCAAGTCGCTTCCAGTGACGGTTCGAACCGTTCCAAGCCTGGCTGAACTGATCGATGGAACAGCCAGTCTCGACGATGTCCGTCCGATCGCCATCGAGGATCTCCTGGGTCGCGATGTCGTTGCGCCACGTCAGGAACTGCTTGATCAGTGCATTCGCGGTCGAGTGGTTCTGGTCAGTGGTGCGGGCGGATCGATCGGGTCGGAATTGTGTCGACAGATCCTCAGGCTGGCTCCCAGGAGACTCATTCTGCTCGAACGATCCGAGGTGGCTCTCTACGAGATCGATCGGGAATTGAATGAAATCGCCCAGGAAGAGGGCATAGAGATCCAGATCTCACCTGTCCTGGGATCCGTTCGTGACCGGGTCCGTGGAGAAGATGTCCTTCGAACCTTCGCTGTGGAAACCGTCTATCACGCAGCCGCCTACAAGCATGTTCCATTGGTCGAGTACAACATCTCGGCTGGAGTCGGCAACAATTCACTGGCCACCTGGAGCTTCGCCGAGGCGGCCGCCAAGGCCGGGGTGTCATCGTTCGTGCTGATTTCAACCGACAAGGCCGTCAGACCGACGAACACGATGGGTGCGACCAAGCGATTGGCTGAACTCGTGCTTCAGGCACTGCAGCATCAACATCCACACACCAGATTCTGCATGGTCCGATTTGGAAACGTGCTCGATTCATCGGGCTCCGTTGTTCCACGATTCAAGAAGCAGATCGCCATGGGTGGTCCGATCACAGTGACCCATCCCGAGGTCATTCGATACTTCATGACGATTCCCGAGGCTGCGGAACTGGTGATCCAGGCGGGTTCCATGGGAGAGGGCGGAGACGTGTTCCTCCTCGATATGGGTGAAGCCGTGAAGATCGTGGATCTGGCTCGACTGATGATTCGACTGGCCGGTCGAACGGAACGGACGACCGACGAGCCGCATGGGGACATCGAGATCCAGTTCACCGGACTGCGACCAGGCGAGAAGCTCTATGAGGAATTGCTCATCGGAGACAATCCCTCCGGTACGGAGCATCCGATGATCATGAAGGCCAACGAGAGCGAACTCCCATGGAAGGATCTGAAAATCCATCTGGAGTTCCTGATCGAGGCCTGCCGAAAACCCGATCCCAAGGCGATTCGAGATCGTCTTGGACAGATCGTCGAGGGCTTCGAACCGGAACATGAATTGGTCGACGTCGTCTGGCAGGAACAGAGGGATCGGGCGGCCCATGGGGCCATTCCATTCAGGAAGACATCCGGAAGCGACAATCCGAAGGATTCCAGCCGGTCGCATGGCTGAAGGCTCGGGATGGATCTCCCGGCGAGCTAGAATGACACGATGACTTCATCAGACCAGATTCAATCAGGTACGCCCGCCAGGATCCTCGAGGATCGAATCGACTCCTGTGTGGCGACGGTCGCCGTCATCGGCATGGGATACGTCGGATTTCCGCTGGCCAGAGCGCTGAATCATGCTGGCTATGAAATCATCGGCTTCGATGTGGACGATCGAAAGATCGAGATGATGAAGCGGGGTGAATCCTATCTGGGCCACTTCGGGGACGACTTCTTCCGATCCCTCACCGAGGGCGAGCGATTCATACCGACCAGTGATCCATCCAGCATCAAGGATGCCGATGTCGTTCTTCTGTGCGTACCCACTCCGCTTGGCAGGAATCAGGAACCGGATCTCTCGTACGTGCTGGAGAGCACCAGAATGGTCTCCGAGAACATGCGGGAGGGCCAGTTGATCGTCCTGGAATCCACGACCTATCCGGGCACGACTCGTGAGGAGATGCTTCCGATCCTCGATCAGTCCGGTCTTGTTCATGGTCGAGACTTCTTCGTGGCGTTCAGCCCGGAGCGCGAGGATCCGGGAAGGGCGGGGATGAGCACGGCCCAGATTCCCAAGTTGGTTGGTGGACTCGACGAGACCAGCACGGATCTCGCGGTCAACTTCTATTCAAAGGCCATTCAGCAGGTGCACAGGGTCTCATCGGCGGAGATCGCCGAGGCAGCCAAGATCCTCGAGAACGTCTACCGTGCCGTGAACATCGCACTGGTGAATGAACTCAAGATGGTCTTCGGCCGTCTCGACATCGATGTCTGGGAAGTCATCGAGGCCGCTTCCACCAAGCCATTCGGATTCCAGGCGTTCTATCCGGGTCCCGGACTTGGTGGCCACTGCATACCGATCGATCCGTTCTATCTCGCATGGCGGGCCAAGCAGGTCGGATACCCGACGCGGTTCATCGAACTGGCAGGCGAGATCAATTCCGCCATGCCGAAGGCCGTCGTGGATCGAGTCGCGGAAACGGTTCGCGATCAGGGCAAGGACATCGCTGGTGCCAGAATCATGGTCAGTGGCATTGCCTACAAGCCCGACATCGACGATATCCGCGAGACGCCTGCGGCTCCGATCATCGAACTGCTTCAGTCATTGCAGGCGGAAGTCTGCTATCACGACCCGCATTGTCCGGTCTTCCCGGAGATGAAGAAGCATTCGCTCGATCTGGCATCCGTCGATCTTTCCCCAGAAGTGCTCGAGTCGATGGACTGTGTCGTCATCGTCACCGATCATGCCGCCGTCGACTACGAGATGATCGGCAAGCACGCCTCTCTCGTCGTCGATACGAGAAACGCCATGGAACGGGTGAATGATCCCGTGGCGAAGATCATCAAGGCCTGAATGAAACAGGCGAGCCGACCCATGGGGTCGACCCGCCTGCGTACCAGGTTCTCTTGTTTTCAGGTGCCGTAGTTGCTCAAGAGGATCATGAGGTCGTCGACATCCACATCGCCGTCGCCATCGATGTCCTCGGGGCATCCCGAGCAGCTGCTTCCGTAGCTGGCGATCAGACTCATCAGATCGTCCACATCCACATCACCATCGCCATCCAGATCGCCGGGTGCTGTTGAAGGCTCGACTTCATCGCCCTTGAGGCAATCGACAAACAGTTCCTGACCACCGATGGCGATCGTGTCGACGATTCCATCGACCTGGATCCAGCCACAGTTCGAGGCAACGGGAACGATCGTGACCAGGCCGCCTCCGATGGTCTGGCCATCCAGTGCATTCACATTGTTCTCGAATCGGAAGTCGCCGTTGATCTCGAAGTTGATGTGACCACCGTAGTAGCCATAGGCCCATTCGACGTTTTCATAGGAGACGCCGCTTGCGAGGATGTCGTGTAGAACGGTCGCGGACCGAAGTTCGAGTTCCTTGCCGGTATTGCAGGCCTGATTGGTCACTGAGACCTGCACATTGCCAGTCGAGAAGGGGGTCCCGTCCCAGAGGATGAAATCTCGGGTCTTCGAAGGCAGGCCGTCCGTTGTGAATGCCATGCCTGGACCCATCATCAGCGAAGGGGAGAGATCTTCATATCCCCAGTCGCATTCACCTTCGCTGTCCTGGATATCGTCGAGCCAGAACTCCTGTCCACCAAAGCTGATGGTGTTGACGTTGCCGACCACATCGATCCGGCCGCATCCACCACCTAGTGGAACGATGTTGACGTTGCAGCCACCGATCACGGAAGGAAAGGCGCCGGGATGGGGACCCCAATGACGGTCTCCATTGATGGAGAGATTCATGTTGCCGCCATACCAGCCGAAGAGGATGCTGGGATCCTTCTCGGGCGCACCACCGGCGGCGTAGTCGTAGGTGACATAGATATTCGACAGAGCGAGTTCCTTGCTGTAACCACAGGCGTTGCCGATGTTGTCGATGTAGGCATTCCCGTTGTTGGTGAAGACCCCGGGGGTCATTTCGTAATCGGAAAACATGTACTTCACGCCGCTGCTCGTATCGCTGTCCATGCAGAGATACGCCTTGCCCAGGGCAACATCCTCGAATGCCGGCTTGGCAAGGGCGGTCGCGCCCGTAGCGAGAGTCAGGGCGGTCAGGGCGGTGAGTAGGTGTGTGGTGCTGTTCTTCATGACGAATCTCCTGGTAGATATGGTTCTGAGCGAAAAAGATCGCTTCACCAGGTCTGCGTTGAAACCAGGGAGATCTCACAGCATCCACGGGATAATCATGGAATTTGCATCGAGAAGTGGATTTTTAGGGGTGTGAAGAGTGAATCCGGACAGGATGAGAGAGCCGTCAGTGCCCGATGACTGGAGCTTCTTCACCCTCGGGAAGAGGGTCGACGATGTTGACGCCTCTGGTCTCCTTGATGAAGAAGGAGACGATGGTGGCCAGTACGAAGAGGATCGGAATGCAGGCCAGTGCCCATTGATAATCCAATGCCTCGAGGCTGGCAAACGAATTCTGGTTCTGGGCCACTGCGGCAAGATGGGCACTCGATGGATGGGCCGATCCGGGATGGACTGGAATCGTCGACCCGGCAACATGGATTCCGGCTCGCCAGTTGAGAATCCAGCCGATGCCGACCTGCAGGCCGGCGGCCATCAGCATCACGAGGAAATTGCAGATGGCGATGGACGTCGCACCGAAGCGACGTGGATTGACTTCCATGGCCATGGCGAAGGTGATGGCCTGCGAACTAGTCGCCAATCCGGAGATGAACAGCATGCCAACAAGTGCCCAGTAGGGCATCCCAGGAATCAGCAGGAGAATCATCGTTCCCATGCCACCAAGACATCCAATGAGAATGAAGGGACGTCTGCGCTTGAAACGATCCGAGAGGAAGCCGACAAGCGGGCAACCGATCAACCATCCAATGGCAAGCATGGAGATGGCGAGATTCGCCTGATTACTGTCGAGTGAATCGAGTGTTTCCAGACTGCTTGTACCCCAGAGTGCTGCCAGAACGCTCAAGGGGAGATAGATCACCGCGCTGACAATTCCAATAAGCCATACCTGAGGATTTCCAAGCACGCAGCCAATGCTCTTCCAGAGTCCCACGGTGTCGGTTTCATGCCGAGAAACAGATGCGCTGAACCATGATGGTCGTCTGGGAATCACCAGGAAGATCAGGACTCCCAAGGCACCACCGAGAAAACCCGTCCACATGACGACTTTTCTCCAGCCGAAATCCTCGACCAGCCAGTTCATTGGCAGCTGACCCGTGACTTCCCCGATCATGCCCACGGAGGTGGTCATGCCGGCTATCAAGGCCAGTCTCTTTGGCGGAAACCAGACGGTCGCGACATACACGGCGCCCACGAACGCGAAGGCGGATCCGATACCGATCAGTCCACGAGCACCAGCGGCCATTCCGAGACTTTCCGCGAATGAGAAGACAAGGCAACCCACCCCGCAGATGATCGATGCGGAGGAAACCAGATACTTCGTTCCGAACCGGTCGAACAACCATCCCACGACCAGCTGGGTGGGTGCATAGACCCAGAGGTACACGGACATGGCCGATCCGATGGTGCCGGGATCGGACTGGAGATCCTGGCTGAGCTGCGGCAGGATGACATTGGGTGTGACACGAACGAAGAATTCGTAGAGATAGAAGATCGCCACGATGCCCCAGAAGCACCATGAGTACCAGCCGCCCCTCTGGAGCTCGCCGGTCACGGGATTCGGCAACGTGTGTTTTTGGCTGATTCTTTCCATACTTGTAGTTGATTACCATAACCGCCAGAGGCGACCTTCGGGAAATAGCAAGCCTTGATACAATTTCATGAATGTCCATTACTATGAAACAAGGCATACTGACGCTCTGTACGGTGTTCTTCGGTCTTGTCGGATATGCCGCCGAGCCGCCGACGTCGAGCGATGGTAATTCGTCATCATCCATCCCCTCTTCGACATCGAAGGATCCCGACGGGAAACAGTTGTCTGCGGACAACGGCGATGCCACATCGGAAATGGCGGAAAACGCGGGTAGAAAAGAAGTTGTCCTCATTCCGCATACCGGACCGATTCGACGTGGTCACGGCGGTCACGAGGTATACGACAGATCCGGTCAGTCGATCCCTCGACTACGTCTGCCCCGCGAGTCCGCGGATGATGGACAATCCCCATCAGACACCTACGGGCTGCTCGTCGGACTCTTTGACGATGAACAGAAGAACAAGTCCATCGGAAGGACCGAATCAGGATGGTCCGGCAAGGGACTCCGGATCTTCTCCGATCAGCACAAGCTGGCCCAGATATCGGAGCCGTTGTTCGACTTCTCCCCGTTTTCCCCACTAAACACCGCCGTCGAGGAATTCCGGGAGCAGGTTCTCACGCCGTTGAGCATGACCTTCGATCCAGCCATGGCCTGGACCTATCAGCATGCGACGAATGTCCGTGATGGATATCAGAACGCGAGATCCTCTCTCTGGTTCGGTATCGATGGCTCCGTGGTTCTGTATGACGATCCCGATGTGTCCAGCCGCATCGTCTACAACATGCAGTCGGCGGTCGGCGCCTTCACTCCCGTGCGTCCCTACATCGGGAACGCAGTCGGCTCGCCGATTTTGGCCAACAACATTCTGGTCAGTAGTGATTTCAATCTCTACATGCTCTATTGGAAACAGGAATTGTTCGACAAGAAGGTACGTGTCATGGTCGGCAAGTTCGAGGACCAGGTGTTCTTCGACGCCAACGCCATCGCGTACAACCCCTTGTCGCAATTCATGTATGAAGGCTTCAATGAGAGCATCACGAATCCGTTTCCTGGCTACGGCTTCGGCGCCGTGGTTCAGTGGAAACTGTCGGATGCCTGGGATTTTCGAGTCGGGACGATCAATTCGGAGGCGACTGGCAAGTCGACGGGATTCGAATATCTTTCAGCAGACCATCTCTTCTCCATCTTCCAGGCGACCTACAAAAGCGAGTTCACATGGGGTGATCGAATTCACGAGGGTCACTACCGGGCAATGGTCTGGTACAACTCCATCGGGAAGACTTCCAGCGGGAAGAATCCATGGGATGCCTCCGGTTGGGGTCTGACTTTCAACATGGATCAGGAGATCTGGAGAAGCCTCGGCGCATTCTGCAGAGTTGGCTGGGGCGAGAATGACGTCACGACGTCGAATTTCGCCGTATCCGCTGGATTCAGCATCGAGAATTTCCTCGGCAGGCAGGGGGATGCGATCGGATTCGGAGCTTCCTGGTCGAAGATCACCGAGCTGGGACGATTCCAGGCCGGATACGCCGCGGTTCCGGGTGGCCCCGGGGAATTCGTGCCCACGGGCAATCAGACCTTCATGGAACTCTACTGGCGGGTCAATGTCACGGATACCGTTCAGGTCAGTCCTGTTCTCCAATACATCACCGATAGCGCATCGGGAGTGGGGAAGTCGTGGATCTGGGGTATTCGTTCAGTGTGGTCTTTCTGAACGAGTCGAGCCCTTCAGGATTCATCTGACCAAGGCGTTGAAGAGTATCGTCGCGATTCCGCCAAGGTAGATGAATGATCCCGTGACTGCCGCCAGAAGCGCCGTATCGGTGGCACCGAGTCTGATCGCCTGTTTACCGGTCCAGAGGCTGATCGACGCGAGGATCATGCCGATCGCGAATACGGCGAACACGCCGACCGCCAATGCGAAGGTGCTCAGGCCATGACTTTGCTGAGCAGAAGAGAGGCTCATCTGAATGGTGGCATCACCGAATGGCATGTCGCCGATGGTTCCCGCCAAGACATTGCTCATGTCACTGAGCAGCGAATAGACCATCAGCAGAACAGCGGCTGGAATCGTCCAGGCCATGACTGAGAGCACGATGGTGCAGCGTACGAGTACAGGTCGATCTGATGTGGTCATGATGAATCCGAAGGCATGTGTGCTACATACCTTTTCGGAAACATCATTCGAATGCTTGAAAGAACACGCTCATGCATGGACTAGCGCATGATGTGCGTCTATTGCGTCCGAGAATCGATCGAATGCTCTAGTCGAACTTGAATTCCACAACGGAGCAGTCGTCCTCGAACATGTCCTTTTCACTGATTCCTCTGGCTGTCCCGATGATCGAATCGATGGATTTGGATTGATCGGGCAGATGCTCCTCGACGACCCTGACGACCTCCTCAAGCGACCAGATCGTTCCATCGGGTCGCCTGATCTCGTAGATGCCGTCACTGTAGAGGAGCAATCGACTTCCAGGCTTGATCTCCTGTTGCCTTGCCTCATACGACATTCCGTCGATCGCACCCACCATTGGACCATCGGAATCGAGAAGATGGGGATCATCGCCATCCGAGAGCAGGACGGCGGGAGGGTGGCCGCCACCCGACCAGTCGAGCGTCCGGGTCCGTTCGTCGTAGACTCCATACCAGATCGTGAAGAACATCCCCTGGTGATCAGCCATCTTGAACCGTTCATTCAGCACGGAAAGCACGTTTCCCGGATCTCCGAAGTCGACATCGGGGAGAGATTCCTTCGATATGACGTTCATGGCGGTTATGGAGAGAAGCGCGGGCCCGACTCCATGCCCGCACACATCGAGCAGATAGAGCGCCAACCTATGGTCATCAAGCCAGTGGTATCCGAAGGCATCGCCTCCAAGCGAGACTGATGGAATGAATCTCCACTGGGTGGATACTCGTTCCTCCATCGGTTCAGGGAGAAGCGACTGCACATAGGCTGCCGCCTTCGCCAATTCCTCTCGCAGATGCGATTCACTCTTCTTCAACGCCGCATGGGCCTTGTCGCGATCGATCCTCGCGATGTAACCCTCGGCATGATGCCTGACTCGTGCAATGATCTCAACCGGATCGGGCAGCTTGACGAGATAGTCGTTGGCACCTCTGGCGAACGCCTCTGCCTTGGTGGCCGGCTCTTCCCGTGAACTGAGCACGACGATGGGCACCAGTGCCGTCGACTCGTCCTGGCGATAGTCCCGCACCAGATCGAGTCCATCGACCTCCGGCATCACGAGGTCCTGAAGGATCACGGTGGGCTTCCATTCCTTCGCGATAGCAAGGGCCTCCCGTGGATCGGAGCAGTACTTGTATTCGATGTTCTCATCCGCAAGAAGCATGCGACGAACAGCCTCGCCGATCATGGCCTGATCATCCACCAGCAATACCCTGATTCCGGTGGATCCGTCTTCTCGTCTGTCTGTTTCCGTGGTGCTCATGATGTACTGATGTCCTGATCGTTCGGTATCAATGACCGTATTGTTTCGATGAACTGGTCATCGTTGATGACATGTTTGCTGAGATAGACCGTGCCGCCAGCATCGAGGCCTTCCTGACGCTGCTGATCATCGTCCTTGTAGGAGACGATGGCAACGGGAAGCTCCCGATATCTGGCATGGGCCCTGAGTGTCCGGACGAATTCGATGCCGTTCATGCCCGGCATGTCGACATCCGTGATCAGAAGATCGTAGTCACCACGCTGGAGTCGTTCCCACCCCTCAAGACCATCCACCGCCACATCGACGGCAAAACCGTTTCTGGTGAGAATGGATCGCTGGGCTTCACGAACGGTGATGCTGTCGTCGACCACCAGTACGCGAGGGCCATCATCCCGGCCGGGCTGATTGGATACCGCTGATTCAAAGGCCCCTTCGGCCACGGCGCGTCGAGCGGTCCTGATCAGATCCTCCACATCGAGCAGGAGAACCGGTTCGCCATTTTCCAGAAAAGCCGAGGACGCCACATGCGGCACTCTTCCCAGTCGGGGGTCAATCGGTCGAACAAGCAGCTCCTCCTCGCCGATGAATCCATCGACATGGAAGGCGAATCGCTCCTCCTCGGTTCCCGCGATGATGGCATGGACATCCTTCTCGATGCGAATCGGATCGAGTTCGAGAATGGAACCGCTGTCCAGAAGCTCGACAGTCTGATCCTCGATCCGTATGGCTGGACGGGAGTCGATCTCCACCAGATCCGGTTGTTCCGCCTTGACGATCTGGTTGATGTGAGTCAACGGAAAGGCATAGGACTCGCTCCCGATATCGGCGATCAGAGCCCGCACGACGGAACGCGTCAGTGGGAGTGTGAGTTTGAAAGTCGTGCCTTCACCCGGAGTGGAATCGATTCGAACACCACCGGAGAGATCCTGAATCATAGTCTGGACGACATCCAGACCGACACCGCGGCCCGACACGTCCGTTACGGACTGAGCAGTCGAGAATCCAGGCAGGAACAGGAATTCATAGAGTTCACGGTTCGTCAGAGCCATGGCGACATCATGGCTTGCCAGATCACGTTCGATGACTTTCCCCCGGATGTTCTCCGGATCGATACCTCTTCCATCGTCACGGACATGGACTTCCAGGCGTCCACTTCGATGCATCGCGGACAGTTCGATCCTGGCGACCTCATCCTTGCCGACGGCTCGTCGGTCTTCGATGGTTTCGATCCCGTGATCGACGCAGTTCCTCAGCATGTGGGTCAGGGGCGCCTCGAGCTCTCTGAGCACGTCACGATCGACGGGTACATCGGCGCCCTCGATGTTCAGAGTGGCCTTCTTGCCCAACGATCTCGATAGATCCCTGACCAGTCGAGGGAACATGGCGATCCCTTCATCGAATGGTCGCATCCTCGAGCCGAGCACCTCGTTGTAGAGCGAGTCGGCGACGACCTCGAGACGGCCCAGAAAGACTTCAAGCTGATCCTGGTGCTCGGCGAGCTCCAGCTCGGTGCGAGCGGCTTCCTTGCGAGCGGATTCAAGGGTCACCTCCGATGTTTCACCATCCTGGATCCTGGCTTCTCGAAGGCGTGACTGCATCTGTCCGTGTCGACGTCGTATCTGAATCATTTGATTGCGGACCGACTGGAAACGTCGTGAGGCGATCAGGCTTTCACCAGCGAGTCTCATGATCTGATCGAGACGACTGGATGTGACCCGAACGGATCCGTCATCAGCCTGCTGAGTGGATGGGGGAGCATCTTCCGGAATCGATTCGGCAGACTTGGCGGCCCCCTCGATCGCCGAGTCCGTCACGGCGTTCCGCAAATCCGTGGCGATCGAATCGGCTGCCGCGACGTTCGCCATCGTCCAGTCGTCGATTCCAGATTCCTCCAGTTCCGTCAGCTGAGCAAGGAGATCGGCGGCTGCCAGGAGCTGATCGATTCTGGTGGCCGTGATGACGCGCTCGCCCTTCTGAACGGCGACCATGGCGTCTTCCATCGCATGGGCGACTCCGACAGCCAGATCCAGCCCGACGATTCTGGCGGCTCCCTTGAGTGAGTGGGCCGCCCGCATCAAGGACGCGATCAACTCCTCATCGCCGGGAGTGGATTCCAGCTCCACCAGTCCGCGACTGATCGCTGCGCCGTGTGTCCGGGATTCCTCCCTGAACAGATCGAACATCGAGAATCCGCTCAGATCGCCACTCATTGAAACGCACCTTCGGCCAGACGCGACAGTCGATCGCAGTCGAGGAGTCTCGCCGGTCCATGCTCGCCGGGAACGATGTGCTCGATGCAGGCATCCGTCTCCGATGGATCCCGCCATGTCTCCGGATCACACATGTCAACACCATGAACCATGTCGACGATCATGCTCCAGCGTCCACCCGATGACGAGGACTCCACCACGACAAGCCGAGGCACCCGATCCTTCTCGGTGGTCTGAGGAGGGAAGGCGAGCAGGCCATCCAGATTCATGAGCGGTACCAGTTCACCATCATTCACGGCGAGCCCGCGAAAGAGTTCGGTCCTTCTATGAGGGACCTTGTGAGTGAATTCAACGACATCGACCGCCGCGATGAAAGAGGCCCGAATGGCCATCTCTATGGAAGCATGCCGGAAGAACAGCAGGCTGGGATGGGCCGGTAGTTCCGAGGTGTCGGCGGATCGGAGTGTCTCCAGCCAGCCGGCCACATCCGCATCAATCCGATTGTTGATTGCGCTTTCCTTGGATCGAGATGGTTCGGATTCTGGGGCCATGCTCATCGTCATGGTAACCGCGTGACGAGAGGAGACCGATCGGATTCAAGTTACACTGGTTCCAGATGGGAGCCGTCCGATGATGACAATCTGCCTGGGTCTGTTTTCGCTTGTCATTTCCGTGCAGTCGAATCCTGCCCCCTCGAGTGATATCCAGCTCGAGGATGGTCTGATTGTTCGCACATGGGCCGAATCACCACTGGTCGAGGATCCGGTGGCCATCTGTGTCGATGCCAGTGGACGGGTCTACGTCGCCGAGACCTTCAGGCAGGAGCATGGTGTCGAGGACAATCGATCGCAGCCCTACTGGCTGCTTGATGATCTGGCCGCCGTTCGGACGGAGGATCGACTCGCCAAGTATCTCAAATGGGCCCACAAGCGCGACAATGGAATGGACTGGTACACCGAGAAGGAGGATCGTGTTCGGTGCCTTCAGGATACGAACGGGGATGGTCTTGCCGATCGTTCGGTGATCTTCGCGGACGGCTTCAATGGGACGCTGGATGGAACGGGGGCGGGTCTCATCATGAACGGTGATGAACTCTGGTACACCTGCATTCCGAACCTGTGGCGGCTACGGGACAACGATGGCGATTCCAAGGCCGATGTACGTGAGGCGATCCATTCCGGATTCGGCGTTCGTGATGCGCTACGTGGACACGACATGCATGGATTGACCTGGGGTCCGGACGGAAGACTCTACTGGTCGATCGGCGATCGGGGTTATCACGTCGAGCGTGCCGATGGTCAAGTGCTCTCGGATCCACATTCCGGAGCGGTCTTTCGATGTGAACCCGATGGATCCGATCTTGAATTGTTCCATACCGGTCTTCGGAATCCCCAGGAACTGGCCTTTGACCGATACGGGTATCTGTTCACCGGAGACAACAATTCCGATGGGGGGGATCAGGCACGAATGGTCTACTGCGCGGAAGGTGGTGAGACTGGCTGGGAGATGAACTACCAGACGCTCGAAGGCGAGAACAATCGAGGACCCTGGATGCAGGAGGGACTCTGGGAGACCCGGCATGATGGCCGGCCTGCCTGGGCTTTGCCTCCATTGAAACATGTCGGATCCGGTCCCTCGGGATTCGTGTTCTATCCCGGTACCGGACTGTCGGAGCGTTACGAGGACCATTTCTTCATGTGCAACTTCCTTGGAAGCCCCGAGCACAGTGGCCTCATCTCCATGCGGATGGTTCCGGACGGCGCCGGATTCAAGGTGGATGATGTCCACGACTTTCTCAAGGGTGTTCTCTGTACGGACGTCGAATTCGACATGAACGGATCAATGCTGATCGCCGACTGGGTCGAGGGCTGGTACAGCACGAACACCGGTCGAATCCTGAGAGTCACGGATCCGGCATGTCGGGATCGAAGTCGCGAGGTGGAGGTGATTCTGACCTCGGACTTCTCCACCATAGAGCCCGCTGATCTGATCGATCTGCTTTCCCATGCCGATCAACGAGTGCGTCAACGATCCCAGTTCGAACTTGCCAGTCGTGGGGAAGCATCACAGCTCGATCTTGTGTCGGCGGATCCGGAGGCGGATCAGATGGCTCGTATCCATGCCATCTGGGCACTGGGCAGCATCGATCGAAGATATGGAAGAACGGATGCTGCCGAAACCGATTCGCGGCCTGTGGCATCCATTCAACCACTGGTCTGGGATGAGGATCCCGAAGTCCGCGCACAGGCGATTCGTGTTCTTGGAGATGCGGCCTATGCGCCGGCCTCGGAAGACATAGAAGCCATGCTCTTCGATGAGATGCCTCGTGTCATATTCGAGGCAGGCATCGCACTCGGGAAGATCGGAAGCAATGATTCATTCGATGCCATCGTCGAGATGGTCTCGCTGAACGACAATCAGGATCCATGGCTGCGTCATGCCGGCGTCATGGGGCTCTCCATGATCGATGATCGTGCGAAGCTCCTCGATCTTCTGGCTGATCCACAGCCCCAGGTTCGTCTGGCTGCTGTTCTCGCGCTTCGCAGACTTCATGATCCCGCTGTCGGACTGCTTCTGCGTGATCAGGACGATCGGATAGCCGCCGAGGCCGCTCGGGCCATACATGATGTCCCGATCGAAGCGGCGGATGAGGCGCTCGCCGATCTGTTGCCCGTCATCGTCGCCTCTCAGGATGTCGATCGAGGCGATCGAACCTACGCCGCCCTGGTCAGAAGAAGTCTTTCCGCGGCATTGCGACTCGGAGAGCCGGAACGCGCACGTGGGATAGCGAGATTCGCTCTTGACGGTGAACAGCCCGATGTCCTGCGACGAGAGGCCATGGCGGTGCTCGCTTCATGGCCGGATCCATCACCCCGAGATCGTGTTCAGGGAAGATATCGACCGGTGGGCGAACGGGATGTCGAGGGATGGAGAGAGATCATGTCGGCGGTTCTTCCTCCGATGAGCGCCTCGGACGAGCTGGTGGCGACACCAGCACGGGAAATCGCGGCCCAGCATGGGATTCCGCTTGATGCCTCTCTTCTGAAAGAGCAGCTGGTGGATGAATCCAATACGAGCAGTGAACGCATCTCCGCATTGATGTTCCTCGTCGAGGATCCAGTCACTCGTTCCGATTCGATTCGCGAGGCCGTCCTTTCAGAGGAACCGAGTCTGCGATCAAGAGGTCTGGAACTGGCTGGAGTCTGGGAAATGGATGAAGCGCACGACTGGTACGTCGCGGCATTGGAATCCACATCCAGCAGTGATCGACAGTCCGCCATCAGAGGGATGGGTTTCATGCAGGATGAGCGAATGACGAGGGCGCTTCGCACTCGTCTTGACCAGCTGGACAAGCAGGATCCCGGTCTTGCGATGGATGTTCTCGAGTCTTCGAGGATGCACGACGATCCGGCGATGAACGATCAGATCAGGCTGTGGGATCAGAAGAGCGATGAGGGATACGCACGTTCATATCAACTGGCCACTGCTGGTGGTGATCCATCCGTTGGAAGAGACATCGTCTTCTACAACTCGAGCGCGACCTGCCTGAGATGCCATCAGATCGATGGTGCCGGTGGAGTGGCTGGCCCGGATCTGACGGATGTCGGTAGTCGGCTGGATTCCATCGGATTGATCAATTCACTCCTGCGACCGGCTCTTGATATTGCAGATGGATACGGAGAGGCCTCCGCGATGCCGGCCATGGCGCCACATCTCGATCCGATTCAGGTACGTGATGTAGTTGCCTATCTCGAAACGCTTCAAACCAGCGGGAATTGATCGGCTGCGAAGTGTTGCCCGGGGTGGTATTCTCGATGGATGCTTCTGAAAGTCCTGTCACTCATCATTGCCAGTCTGATCTCGTTCCACGGCGAAGCAGTGGGGGATGTGTTCAGTCCAGGCGACCGAATTTCAATCGTCGGGAACACCTTCGCCGAACGGATGCAGCTCAACGGCCACTTCGAGGCGGCGATGCAGGCCGCATTGCCGGACCATGATCTGAGTATTCGAAACTACGGTTGGAGTGGAGACGAAGTCGCTCTGCAGCCGCGTCCGTACAAGTTCATGGGCATGGACGAATGGCTCAGACGTCATCAGACGGATGTTCTGATCGCATGCTTCGGAATGAACGAGTCCTATGCGGGGTATGAGGGGCTGTCCGATTTCAAGCGGGATCTGGAAGCATGGATGGATGATCATCTGTCCACCAGCTACAACGACGAGGGCCCGCCTCGAATCATCCTCGTATCGCCGATCGCTCATGAGGATCTGGGGCCGCCACTGCCGGACGGCGAAGATCACAATTTCATTCTCGATCGCTACGTCCGGGTCATGAGACAGGTGGCCTTGAGGAAGGGCGCTCTCTTCATCGATCTCTTCGATCCCACTCGCGATGCGATGAGGATTAGCGATGAGCCACTGACCATCAACGGCATTCATCCGAATCAGGCCGGCTACAGACTCGTTGCCTGCGAGATGCTTGCCGCCATGGGCATAGACGTATCGCCGGAGTCCGATGTCACGGCGGACGAAAGGCAGTTGCATGAAGTGCTTCGGGAGTCTGTTCTGGAGAAGAACCGCCTGTTCTTCCAGAGATGGCGTCCAGTCAACACCGAGTACGTCTATGGTCGTCGTCATGAGCCCTATGGCACGGAGAATTTCCCTGACGAGATGGTCGAACTGGACAGATTGATCGGTGTCGCGGAGACGCGCCTTTGGACAGTACCGACGGGCAAGGCGGGGTGCCTGTGTATCGAGGTGCCGTACAGATGATATCTCTCGTCCCCATCCTGTCCCTGCTATCGATCCTCTGTCAGGTGGAAGTGGATTCCCGACCAGAGGACAGACCGGTCCCCTCGACGGAGAAGGCAATCGAGACGTTCATCCTTCCCGATGGCTACAAGATCAACTGCTTCGCCTCGGAGGAGATGTTTCCGGAACTGGCGAATCCAATCGCCATGACGTTCGATGAAAGCGGCCGCCTGTGGGTGGCGGTTTCCCCGACCTATCCGCACCTGATCCCCGGAGACAAGCCTGAAGACAAGCTGCTTGTTCTGGAAGACACCGATCGGGACGGCGTTGCCGATGAGATGACGGTGTTCGCCGACGGTCTCTACATACCAACCGGATTTGTGCTTTCCCGTGATGGCGCCTATGTGGTCTCGCAACCCAATCTCCTCCATCTACGCGATCTCGATGGCGACCTCATCGCCGATGAACGCACAACCGTTCTCCACGGGTTCGGCTCGGAGGACAGCCATCATTCGATGTCCGCATTGACATGGGGTCACGATGGGGCGATCTACTTCAACGAGGGTACGTTTCATCACACGCAGATCGAGACACCGTTGGGGCCCAGACGCCTTCAGCATGGTGGAGTCCTGAGATACAAACCTGATACCGAAGAAGTGGATGTCGTGGTCAGCTTTCCCTTCGCGAATCCCTGGGGGCACGTGATGAACCGCTGGGGCCAGAGCGTCATCTCGGACGCCTCGAACGGATACAACTACAAGATGTCGCATCTGATGGGTGCGCATACCTATCCGGACGAGATCAAGGGACAGGGACCGTATCGGAACATTCGTTCATTCACACCTGGAGGTCGAAGGCCCTCGGCGGGAAGCGAGTTCATCCGATCGACCCATCTTCCGGATGAGGTTCAGGGAAGATTCGTCTCCAGTCAGTGCATCGGATTCCATGGACTGCGTTGGTACGAGCTGGAGGAATCGGGTTCGGGATGGAAGACACAGCCTGAGGACATGGAGCTGCTCCAGTCGACGGACACCAGTTTTCGACCTGTCAGCATGCAGGTCGGACCGGATGGCGCCTTCTACGTGCTCGACTGGGCGAATCCCATCGTCGGTCACATGCAGTTCAACGTGCGCGATCCCAGAAGAGACAATCGGCATGGAAGAGTCTGGCGGATCACCTATCCGTCCCGCCCGTTGTCACAACCACCGGATATCGCTGATGCCAGCATTCCGGAACTGCTCGACTACCTGAAGGCCTATGAGAACAGAACACGATCACATGCTCGTCGGGCTCTTCAGGAAGGGGATCCGGAAGAGGTGATCCCGGCATTGGAGAAATGGATCGAGCAGATCGATGATCGTGACCCGACGTCCGAGCATCAGCTCGTCGAGGCGCTGTGGATCCATCAGGGACTGAACAACGTGGACGAAATACTTCTGGAGCGTGTGCTGGAATCCGATGATCCCAATGCTCGAATGGCTGGTGTACGCGTCTTGAGATGGTGGATGGACGATCTCGAGAATCCATGGCCTCTTCTGGAAAGAGGTGTGCTGGATCAGCATCAGGGTGTACGTCTGGAGACGATCGTAGCGCTTGGACATCTCCCGGACATTCGATCGGCTGAACTGGCCGGTTTGGCGACGGGTCAGCCGATGGATCCTGATTTCGAGACCACCTTCAACCGAACGCTCAAGGCATTGCAGCCCTGGGGAACACCCGCTGGCGAGGGCACGATCGCCTGGCAGCTTCTCCAGATGTCCGATTCGGCGCTTCTTGAACGCGACATGGACCACTTCGTGTCCCGCGAACTGATCAGACGGCCCGACCTGCCTGTAAAGAAGAGGGAAGAGGCGATTGGATGGCAGGCTCGACAGATGAATCGAAGCCGGCTTTCCCAGCTCCTGCAGTCCGCATCGTCTCTCGATCCGGATGAGGATGCGCTCGACGACGTCATCTCGATGATTCTGGATTCAACCAGGGAATCGATCGTCTCCGAGCGAGAGAGACTGCTCGAGATCGCCACCGATCCGGACCATCAAGGTGATTTCAGAAAATGCGCATGGGCATGCATCGCCGTTGCAGACGATGATTTCGAACTCACGTGGAAAGTGGCGAGCTCGACACGGGATCCTCGGCGGTCCTGCTCGGAACTGATGGATTCGACAACGCTGCTTCAGCAACGCGATGATGCCGAGACGATCCAGAAGATGGCCTGGAACCTAATGAGCAGACAGCTCCCCGGCGAGATGACGACGGTCGAGCCGATCATGGGAAGATATCTTCGAGTCTCATTGCCCAGATCGGGAACGATCACGCTTGCAGAGGTCGAGATCAAGAGCGACGGCCGCAACATCGCGTTGGGCAAGCAATGTCGTCAATCGAGTACAGCCTGGAGCGGAACGGCGTCGCTTGCCGTCGACGGGGATCACGATGGCATCTTCTCCAACGGCACATCCACCCATACTCGTGAAGATGACGAATCACCATTCTGGGAGATCGATCTGGACCAGATGTGCTCGATTGACGGTATTCGCATAAGCGGACGATCCGAACGTCCATACGATCAGAGACTCGATGGCCATCGAATAGAGATTCTCGATGAAGCCCGGGATCCGGTCTGGTCGTTGGATGATCTGCCGGCGCCCCAGTTCACGAGCCATCATGAGATCGGTCGAAGTTGGGATCCACTTCTGGTGGAATCGGCTTTGAATGCGATGAGCAGCATTCCATCCCGATCACAAGAGACGATGGAGCTGATGCGAGAGTGCGTTGCCCCTTCAAGTGATCCATTGCTTCGACTCATCGCCATCGAGGCCATGCAGTCGATCGACGCCGAACACTGGACGGATTCCGATTCGAGATGGCGCATCAGGGAAATCGATGTCGAGACCATCCCTGATCGCATGATCTACGACAAGAAGAAGATTGAGGTCACGGCAGGTGAGCCGGTGAGGTTGACGCTCACCAACAGGGATTCGATGCCTCACAACCTGTTGATATGCCGACCCGGTTCAATGCGTCGAGTCGGAATAGCGGCGGACAACATGGGAACGGGTCCTGATGCGGTCAAGCTCAACTACGTGCCGGATCTCGAGGCAATCCTCCACGTACTGGCGATGGTCGAACCAGAGCAGTCCGACGAGATACTTTTTCTGGCTCCCGAAAGACCAGGTAGATATCCATATGTCTGTACATTTCCCGGTCATTGGCCGATGATGAACGGCGTCATGACCGTCAGAAGACGGAAATAGTCCATCTGGAGACCCCGAATGATTCGCTTGATGAGTTTGCTGATGCTCGCCCTGGCCGTCTGTCCGGCATATGCAGACGTGGATCATGCGCCCGTTGCGAATCTGAAGGTCGGTGTCTTCATCGAGCCGCCATTCGTGATCGAGTCGTCCAAGGAGCTCGATGGCATTTCCATCGAACTTTGGGAGATGGCGGCCAACAAATGTGGCTGGAAATGGACATACGAGATCATGGATCTTCCGGATCTTCTGGAGAGCGTCAAGACCGGAAAGATCGACATCGCCGTCGCCCCTCTCGCCCGTACGGCCGAGCGCGAGAAGGTCATGGACTTCACGCCGTCCTACCTGCAATCCGGACTGGCCATCGCGTCTGAACGCGAGCCGATCCATACGATGCTCGACGTCATTTCCCATGTAGGCGATCGGGCCTTTCTCCAGTTGACCGTCTCACTCCTGATCATCACCATCTTCTTTGGTCTGATCATGTGGTGGGCGGAACGAAAGACCAACAAGGATCATTTCGGTGGTCAGATGGTGCACGGATTCGGGAGTGGCGTCTGGTGGTCGATGGTCACGATGAGTACGGTCGGATACGGGGACAAGGCGCCTCGAACCGCCATCGGCAGATTTGTGGCGCTTGTCTGGATCTTCATCTCGATCGTCCTGTTGGCGGCCTTCACGGGAACCATCGCCTCCAGCATGACCATTGGACGAATGGGGGACGACATGTCCCGGTTGTCCGATCTGCACAACAAGAAGGTCGGCGCCATCGAGCAGTCCGATGCGCAGACATGGCTTGAAAAGCACAACATAGACGTCGTCCCATATAAATCGGTCGATGCAGGTCTCAATGCGATCCTGTCGGAAAAGATCGAGGCCTTCGTATCCGATCGATCTCCGATTCTCTGGGAAGTCGCTCAATGGGACAAGGGGCAGGAAATCGTCACCGAAGGCAATATTCATCCACAGAAGATCGCCTTCGGCTTGCCTACCGACAGCAAATACAAGGAAGCCATCAGCGTGGCCATTCTCGAGGTTCTGGAATCACGTACGTGGAACTACATTCGTGCCCAGTACGGTGAACAGAAGGGACTTCTGAGCGATCTCGACTCCGATGCGGGCAACTGACACTTCAAGATGATCCACCCTCGGGTGGATGAACGTGACGCAATCGGTTGATGGCTTGCGATGTGTGGAATTCCAGCTTCATGGCGAACTCGGGCTTGAGCCGGAGTGGTCTTTCGTATCGCCTGAAATCGAAGGCAATTAGCCGTTTCGATATTCAATCTAAACATAAACCAAACGCGGCTCGGAGATCGTTTCTCTCTGAGACGTGCTGCTATGAACCACAAATTTAGGAGTTAGTGAGATATGGCATTCCAAGCCAAGGGCATTTGGAGAACCGGATCACTGCTGGGCATGGGAGCCATTCTCCTGTCCGCTGTATCCGCGATGGCAAACGATGAAGTCCAGGAACTTCGTGAGCTGGTCGATACGTTGCGTTCCGAAGTCGACGTACTACGTGCGGAGCAAGGGACCGACTGGATGACCGAACAGCGTTCGGAGGAAATCCGTGAGCTTGTTCAGGATGTTCTCGCCGATGCGGACACCAGGGCCAGCCTCCAGGGCAGTGGTGCGCTTGCTGGATACGACGGCGGCTTCTTCATCAGGTCGTCAGACGACAAGTTCATGCTCAAGTTCGGCGGTCAGATCCAGACACGATGGGATTTCAACCATCGTAAAGGCACTCCCGCCGAGGAAACGAACAACTATGGATTCGAGATCCGTCGTTTCAAGTTGAAGTTCAGTGGCCATATCTTCGATCCATCCTGGACCTACAAGCTGAGTATCGTCAACACCAGGAACGCTCGAGATGGCGGGAGCGCAAGCTTCTATTCGGAGGATGCCTGGCTCCAGAAGAAGTTCGAGAACGGCGTGTACGTCAAGGTCGGTCAGTTCAAGGCTCCGTATCTGCGTGAGGAACTTGTTTCAAGTAGTGCACAGCTGGCCGTCGAACGCTCGATGATCAACAACGCCTTCACGTATGGTTGGACCCAGGGCATCGAGCTGGGCTACAGGAACGATTGGCTCTCCGTGAAGGGGATGTACAGCGATGGACCACTGGCCTTGAACGGCCAGGCCTACTCCACGGGCGAGAACAGCCTCACCGGCCGTGCCGAGGTGCTTCTGGCGGGTGACTGGGGCATGTTCAGGTCACTCTCGGGTTATGGAAGCACCGACTTCGGCGCCATGGTCGGTGCCGCCGTCCAGTGGTACAACTTCGACAATCCAGCCAACACCAAGGAATATGGAAACGTGGATGGCCGTAACAACATCGGCTTCACCGTTGATGCGTCGGTTGGTGGAGACGGATGGACGGCGTTCTCGTACGTCGTGTGGGGCGCCGGCAGAAACAACGATGTCGTGTTCGACACCACCAAGATCAATTCATGGGGCTGGGTCGTGCAGGGCGGCTTCATGCCATGGAAGGACATCGAGCTCTTCTCAAGGTATGAGCTCGGCAACATCGAGGACTATCGCGGATCACTTGATCTGCCGGGTCAGACGGGGCACAACTCCACGTTGACGCTCGGTGCCAACTGGTGGCCTACCGGTACCAAGAACATCAAGATCTCCGCGGATGTTGGCTATGCGTTCTCCAACCTGGCCGATGGTCCGGGCGCGAACAACGATCCGAACAATCCAAATCGAAATCCCGGAAGTGCTGACTGGGTCAGTTCGGGCACTGGATGGGCTGGTGATTATGGCAACAACAGTGGCCAGATCCTCATCCGTGCTCAGATGCAGCTGCTCTTCTGATCAGACTCTGTTCGGATGGGATCCTCGATTCTGTTGAGGATCGTTTCTTCGGAGGTGGCCTCGGTGCATTCGGCACCGAGCGCCTCCTCGGGGGAGTCGGCGCACCAGCATCTGGCCACTTCGGCAACCGACCATGCCTGCGCCGGGCAGCCTTGTGCCCGATGAGGGTGATCGCCATCGTAGATCTCGGCGATCTGGCCAACGCACCCATCATCCATCGATTCAACCAGTGGCCCCAGAAGTTCTCGTATGACTTCTTCGATGTCGACCGAACCATCACGGGTCATTCGCAGACCGTCGCAGTAGGGACCCATCAGCCAGGGCCATACGGTTCCATTGTGATACGCCTCGTCTCTGCTGGTCATGTCGCCGTCGTAGCGTCCCTTGTAGTCGGGGTCTTCTGGAGCGAGTGTGCGAAGCCCGTACGGTGTCAGGAGATGATTTCTCGCACACTCCATCACCTGCCTGGCCTGTTGATCAGTGACGCAGGGGAATCGAAGACTGACCGCCAGCAGCTGATTGGGCCTGATTCTCGAATCACCGCGCCAATTTCCCTGATGAGGAATCAGAAGGTCGTAGCAGCAGGCTGAAGCTTCATTCCAGAATCGACTAAACGACTTCCTGGTGAGCGCCGCCGTCGCCTTGTACTCGGCGGATTCGGCGGGATCATCGACCATTTCAGCAAGACATCGCAGGGCGTTGTGCCAGAGGGCGGACAGTTCGACCGGTTTTCCGATTCTGGCCGTGACGCCCACACCATTGACTCTGGCATCCATCCAGGTGACGGCTTCGCCTGGAACACCGGCCATCAGAAGACCATCAAAATCGATTCGAATACCGTACTCGGTGCCGCTTCGATAGCAGCGTACGATCTCCCTGCACGCCTGGATGAGCGGTGTGAACATCTCGAGAGTGTCTGAGTCTTCGGCATGTTCATGACAGGCGTGTACGGCATTGATGAACCACAGGCTGGCATCGGCCGTGTTGTAGTACGCCTTGTCCTGAGAATCATCGAAGCGATTGGGAATGATTCCATTTCGCATTCTCGAGGCGAATCCTCCAAGCATGGAAAGCGCCTCCTCGAGGCGGTCCTGCTTCAGAAGAAGTCCGGGAAGACTGATCAGGCTGTCTCTGCCCCAGTCGGCGAACCATGGATACCCGGCGATGACGGAAGTCGGGCCGTTCTTGCCATGACTTCGCTTCACGAGAAATTGACGACAGGCCTCCGAGAGTCGATCGGCAACGACATCGCCGTCTGAATCGTTGGCGATGTCGGGGGCCGAAGGCGTCAATGAATCCTGCAGCGACACCTTGAGTCTGACGATGGAGGATTCCGGCGAGATGGGGACCCTGAGGACACCGGCACACAGTGCATGCTCGATGTGATCCTGTCCGCGTTGTGTTTCCATCGGATAGTCGAAGTTGTCCCACCAGCTCTGATTCGATTCCCAGTCTCCGCAGCTGGACTCCATGATCAGG
>MDTG01199431.1_pt1 | contig 24797 bp, 21 predicted proteins | sample 811421 | NCBI WGS metagenome assembly MDTG01 (sample SAMN05326645, study PRJNA326480) | marine metagenome | isolation source: seawater | place: Pacific Ocean: South East | collected 2011 | reverse complement strand
GTGAGCGCCCGGAGCGTCCGCTGCTGCATGCGGTGTTCTGCATCGACGTCCGGTCCGAGGTGTTCCGGCGCGCGCTGGAGTGCGAGGACTCGGAAGTCACGACCTCCGGATTCGCCGGCTTCTTCGGTCTGGCCGCGGCCCATCGCGGCTTCGCCTCCGACGTCACCGAGCACCGGCTGCCGGTGCTGCTGACGCCGGCCCGGACCTCCCGGTCCGGCGGCGAGTCGGACCGGGACGCGGACCGGCGCGCCCGGTTCGGCGCCCGGGCGCGCCGCGCCTGGGGCCGCTTCAAGCTCGCGGCGGTCTCGTCGTTTGCCTTCGTCGAGGCCATGGGGCCGGTTTATGCCGGCAAGCTGCTGCGGGACGGACTGCGCCTCGGACGGGCCGGCCGCCCGGCGGAGCCCGCGCCCGAGTTCGACCCGTCCGTGGCGCTCGACGAGCGGATCGAGATGGCCGAGGCCGTGCTGCGCGCCATGTCCCTGACCAGCGGTTTCGCCCGGCTGGAGCTGCTGGTCGGCCACGGCGCCGGCGTGGTCAACAATCCCCACGCCAGCGCGCTGCACTGCGGCGCCTGCGGGGGACACAGCGGCGAGGTCAACGCGCGCCTGGCGGCCCGGCTGCTGAACGACCCGGCGGTGCGCCGGGGCCTGGCCGGCCGCGGCATCGCCGTACCGGCCGACACCTTGTTCCTCGCGGCACTGCACGACACCACCGCGGACTCGGTCACCGTGTTCGACGGCGACGCCGACACGGCCGCGCACCAGGCGGACCTGGCCCGGACCCGCGCCTGGCTGGCGGCGGCCGGCCGGGCCGCACGGGAGGAGCGGGCCGCCCGGCTGCCCCGCGCCGAACGCGCCCGGGACCTCGAGTGGCGGGGCCGGGACTGGGCCCAGGTACGGCCGGAGTGGGGCCTGGCCGGCTGCAGCGCCTTCGTCGCCGCGCCCCGGTCCCGCACCCGCGGCCGCAATCTGGCCGGCCGGGCGTTCCTCCACGACTACGACTGGCGCGCGGACGAGGCCCGCGGCTATCCGGTGCTGGAGCTGATCATGACCGCGCCGGTGGTGGTCGCGAGCTGGATCAGCCTGCAGTACTACGGCTCGGCGGTGGCGCCGTCGGCCTTCGGCGCCGGCAACAAGCTGCTGCACAACGTGGTGGGCGGTGTCGGCGTGGTCGAGGGCAACGGCGGGGTGCTGCGGGCCGGGCTACCCTGGCAGTCGGTGCACGATGGCCGGTCTCTGGTGCACGAGCCGCTGCGTCTGACGGTGTGCATCGAGGCGCCGACTCAGGCCATGAACGACATTCTGGCGCGTCACCCCGCGGTACGGGCGCTGTTCGACAACGGCTGGCTGCACCTGCTGTCGATGGACGATGCCGGCGGGATCGTCGCGCGTTACGCGGGCGATCTGCGCTGGGCGCCCTTCGAGGGCGCCGGGGAGTCGGCGCCGGCCCGGGACGCAGCCTGACGGGGAGCCCGGCCGGCGGGCCCGGCCGGACTGGACGAAACGGCGTCGGCCATGGTCTTTGCCCGGTGCCCGCTGCGGCTCAGCGGATGCCGGTCAGCACCAGCTTCTGGATGCGCCGCCCGGTCGCCACCTCGGTGGCGTAGAGGTTGCCCTCCGAATCCACGTCGATGCTGTGCAGCCAGGTGAACTGGCCGGCCTGCCGGCCGATGCGCCCGATCGCCGCGATGGGCTCGTGGCTGGCGCGATCGTAGATCCAGATGCGGCTGTTCACCATCTCCGCCACGTAGAGGAAGCGGCCGTCCGGCGACAGGGCGATGTCAGTCACCGTGCCCGTCGCGCCGCCGTCCGGCGAGACGACGATGTCGCGCACGAACTCGAGCCCGCCGTCCTCCGCCTGCCGGAAGAGCTGCGCCCGGTTGTTGCGCCGGTCGCAGACGTAGACGTGGCCGTCGTCGGTGCGCACTACGCAGTGGACGATGTCGGCGAAACGCCGCGAGGCCGGATCGTAGCGGGTGGTGTCCTGCTCGGGGTCGATGGCTTGCGGTGGCTCGCCGTAGGCGCCCCAGTAGCCGGCGAAGGCTTGGTCGTCGCCGCTGAAGCGGATCACCCGGCGGTTGGTGTAACCGTCCGCGATCAGCGTCTGCGCGCCGTGGTGATGAATGTCGGCGGGCCGCCCCAGCGTGGTCTCGTCGGTGTTGCCGCCGTGCTGCTCGCGCCGGCCGATGGCGCGGATGAACTCGCCGTCGGCGGTGAAATTGAGAACCGCGTGGTCCCCGTCGCCGTTGCCGCCGATCCAGACCGTGCCGGCCGGGTCGACGAAGATGCCGTGAACGCTGTTCGGCCACTGATTCACGCCGTCGATCACCGGGCCCGTATCCGGTGTGCCCCAGCCCCCGAGATAGCGGCCGTCCCGGGCGAACCGCACCACCGTGGGCGCAGGCCGGCAGCAGTCGGCGATGGGCGGCTCCAGGGTCACGCCCACTTCGGTCGGGTCGAGGGTGTGGGGGCGGTGCACGGCCCAGATGGTGTCGTCCGCGTCCACGGCAACGCCGGAGACCTGGCCGAGCATGAGATCCGCCGGCATCCGGGGCCAGGCCGCATCCACCTGGAACCGGGGAAACGGCTTGTCGGGCTGCGTCACCTGGGTGTGCAGCGGCACCAGCGCGGGCGCGTCGGCCTCGGCCGCGGCGGGGCGCGAATGGCTCAGGGCCGCGGTGAGTGTCAGAACGGCGAGCAGGGCCGTCGTGGCTGGCAATCCCGTGGGGTGACGCATGCGCTGGCTTCCTCCGGCGTATCGGTGACCGGTCAAGCTTATCAGCTTGTCTGTGGCGGCACGCCTGGGCGGCGGGCTGTGAATACGTAGTTCCTCGGATTAGTCGATACTAAATTAGCTGGTACTAATATAAGATCTGGTCGGGCGTGATGGGCACGCCGGACGTGGGGCATCGGCGACGGGACGGCGACATGAAGCACCAGCTCACCAGGCTATCGACGGAACGGCCACGCACGGTGTACCTGATGGTACTCGTGCTGACCCTGGCGCTCGGCGCGCTGATTCCGCGGATTCACGTCGACACCGACCCTGAGAACATGCTGCCGGCGGATCAGCCGGACCGGGTGTTCCACAACCTGGTGGAGCAGCGGTTCACCCTGCACGACGCCATCGTGGTGGGCGCCGTGAACGAGGACCATCCGGACGGGGTGTTCAATCCCGAGTCACTCTCGGCGCTCGTCGAGCTGACGGACGCCATCCTCGCCATGGACGGGGTCATCGATCGCGATCTGATGTCCCTGTCCACCGCGGACAACATCACCCAGGCCGGCCCGGGCACCATCCGCTTCGAGTGGATGATGCAGCAGGCGCCCGGGGACGCTACGGGCGCGCTGGCGATACGGGACGCCGTGGACCGCCTGCCGCTGCTCGAGAACACGCTGGTCTCTGGCGACGGCAAGGCCGCCGCGATCTACGTGCCCATCGAGAGCAAGGATCTCTCCTACGACGTATCGCAGCAGATTCAGGCGGTCGTGGACGGGCTCGATTCCCCGGACGACTACTACATCACCGGCCTGCCCGTCGCCGAGGACACCTTCGGCTTCGAGATGTTCGTGCAGATGGGCATCTCGGCGCCGCTGGCCGGCGTGATGCTGTTTCTGCTCATGTGGTACTTCTTCCGCAGCGCCTCCCTGGTGGTGGCGCCGATGATGGTGGCCATGGCCACGGTGATCGCCACCATGGGGCTGCTGATCGGGCTCGGCTTCACCGTGCACATCATGAGCTCGATGATTCCGATCTTCCTGATGCCCATCGCCGTGGTGGACTCGGTGCACATCATGAGCGAATTCGCCGACCGCTATCACGAGGGCAGCGATCCCCGGGAGGTGGTGGGCACGGTCATCGACGAGCTGTTCAAACCGATGCTGTTCACCTCCATCACCTCGGCGGTGGGCTTCGCGTCACTGATCATCACGCCGATTCCGCCGGTGCAGGTGTTCGGCGCCTTCGTCGCCTTCGGCATTCTGCTGGCGTTCATCGTCACCATCACCCTGGTGCCGGCCTACATCGTACGCATGAAGCCGGACCGGCTGGCGCGGCTGCACGTGCTGGCGGTGAGCGGCGAGGGCGACAACGCCATCGCGCGCCTGCTGCGCGCCTGCGGGCGCATCGCCTTCGGCCGGCCCTGGCCCATTGTCGCGCTGGCCGCGGCGGTGCTGGTGGTCAGCGCCGTCGGCATCGGCCGCATCGAGATCAACGACAACCCGGTGCGCTGGTTCAAGGAGAGCCACCGCATCCGGGTGGCCGACGAGGTCCTGAACGAGCACTTCGCCGGTACCTACGACGCCTTCCTGGTGCTGGAGCACGCGCTGCCCGACGAGCGCCTGGACACCTTCCGCCGGAACGCGGCCGCGAGCCTCGACGCGCTGGACGACCAGGCCCTCGCCGGACGTCTCCGCGGCCATCTCGAGGCCGACCCGCCGGCGCTGGACCGGCTGATCGCCGACCTCGACGACGCGCTGTTCGAGGCGCGCGACGCGGACCTCGACCGCCTCGAGGCATTGCTGGGCGACGCCGAGTCGCTGCAGCAGGCGCGGCGCTATTTCCTGCGTCCGGACGCGCTGGCTTACATCGAGTCGCTGCAGGAGGCGCTGATGGCGTCCGGCCTGGTGGGCAAGACCAATGCGCTGCCCGACGTCACCAAGGTGGTGAACCGGGAACTGCGCGGCGGCGACGCCGCGGACTACCGCATTCCCGACAGCGTGCCGGCGGTGGCGCAGACCCTGCTGCAGTACCAGTCCTCCCACCGGCCCCAGGATCTGTGGCACATGGTGACGCCGGACTACGGCGCCGCCGCGATCTGGCTGCAGCTCACCTCCGGTGACAATCAGGACATGACGAAGGTGATGGCGGCGGTGGACGCCTGGTTGGCCGACAACTCGCCACCCGCCGGGGTCAGCGTCGACTGGGCCGGCAAGACCTACATCAACGTGGTCTGGCAGCAGGCCATGGTGGAGGGCATGCTGCTGAGCCTGCTGTCCGCGTTCGCCATCGTGTTCGTGATGATGGTGGTGCTGTTCCGCTCGGTGCTGTTCGGCCTGATCGCCATGCTGCCGCTGTCGCTCACCATCAGCTTCGTCTACGGCCTGATCGGCTGGATCGGCAAGGCCTACGACATGCCCATCGCGGTGCTGTCGGCGCTCACGCTCGGGCTGTCCGTCGACTTCGCCATCCACTTCGTGCAGCGCTTCCGCACCCTGGCGGCGGAGGCGGGCGCCTTCGCCGGCGCCGCGGCCGGCATCTTCGAGGAGCCGGCCCGGGCCATCTACCGCAACGCCGTGGTGATCGCGCTCGGCTTCACGCCGCTGTTCTTCGCGCCGCTGGTGCCCTACATCACGGTGGGGGCCTTCATGGCCTCGATCATGGCGATCTCGGCGGCGGTGACCCTGTTCCTGCTGCCGGCGGTGATGTCGCTGCTGCAGCGGCTGTTGTTCAGAGAGACGGGTGCCGCGAGCGGCGCGCCCGTCACGGACTGAGGAGGATGATCATGATCGGACGACTGACCGCCATCGCAGGGCTGGTGCTCGGCGCGGCGAGCGCGACGGCGGCGGCGCCGCTGGAGGACGCCGACGCCATCGTCGAGCGGGCCAACCTGGCGGCCTATTATGCCGGCGACGACGGCCGCACCGAGGCGCGCATGCTCATCACCGACGGCCAGGGCCGCGAGCAGATGCGCCAGTTCACCATCCTGCGGCGCAACCCGGAACCGGGCGGCGACCAGCAGTTCCTGGTGTTCTTCTCCCGCCCGTCCGACGTGCGCGGTACGGTCTATCTGGTGGAGAAGCACGTCGACCGCGACGACGACCGCTGGCTGTACCTGCCGGGGCTGGATCTGGTGAAGCGGATCTCCGCCGGCGACAAGCGCACCAGCTTCGTCGGCTCTCACTACTACTACGAGGACGTCTCGGGCCGGCTGCCGACCGAGGACACGCACACCCTGGTGGAGACCACCGGCGAGCATTACCTGCTGGAGCACCGGCCCATCGATGCCGACAGCGTCGAGTTCGCCAGCTACCGCACCTGGATCGACCGGGAGACCTTCCTGCCCATGAAGATCGAGTACAGCAACGACGACGGCGAGGTGTACCGGCGGGTGGAGTCCCTCGACGTGGCGGAGTTCCAGGGCTATCCCACGGTCACCCGGACCCTGGTCTCCGATCTGGCCGGCGGCGGCACCACCGAGATGCGCTTCCGCTTCATCGAGTACGACATCGGCGTGCCGGCCGACGTGTTCGCCGAGCGCTCCATGCGCACGCCGCCGCGGGAATGGCTGGAGCGCGACCGGTGAGACGGATCGGGCTGATGGTCGTGCTGCTGTGCTGGTCGTCCACCCTGCCGGCCGCCGAGTCCCCGCCGGAGGACGGCTGGGACGACTGGGGCGACGACTGGGACGAGCCCGCGGCCGGGCGGCTGGTGTGGACGGGCTTCGTCGAGGGCGGCCTCGGCGTGCGCACGGACGGCACCGAGCCCCATCGCGCCACCCTGGCCGAACTGCGCGCCCGGGCCGAGACCGAGTGGGTGGGTGATGCCGTGACCCTGGCGTTCAAAGGCGATGTCTGGAACGACGCCGTGACCGAGGCGTTCGACGCCGAACTGCGCGAGCTGACCGCGAGCTTCTCCCTGGGAGAGCGCGTCGACGTGACCGCCGGCCAGCAGGTGCTGACCTGGGGCACGGGCGATCTTGTGTTCCTGAACGACCTGTTTCCGAAGGACTTTCAGTCGTTCTTCGCGGGCCGCGACGACGAGTACCTGAAAGCGCCGTCCGCCTCGATCCGGCTCACCCACTACGGCGACGCCGTCAACACCGACCTGGTGTGGACGCCGGTGTTCGAGCCCGACAGCTATCTGACCGGCGAGCGGTTCTCCTTCTACCTGCCCGGCGCCGGCGTCATCGGCGCGCCCGAGCCCGACCTGTCCGCGGACGAGCCCGACGGGGATCTCGCCCACGGCGAGATCGCGCTGCGCCTGTTCACCCGCCGGGAGGCCACCGAGTACGCGCTGTACGGCTACCGCGGCTACTACAAGCAGCCCGCCGGCGTGCGCGACGACGGCACGCTCTATCATCCGAAACTGTCCGTCTACGGCGCCAGCGTGCGGCGCCCGGCGGGCAGCGGCGTGTTCAACGCCGAGCTGGCCTGGTACGACTCCCGGGAAGATCGCGGCGGCGACGACCCCCGGGTGCCCAACTCCCAGGCCCGGCTGCTGTTCGGCTACGAGCGGGAGCTGATCCGCAACTGGCAGGTCGGGGTGCAGTACTACGCCGAGTGGACCGACGCCCAGGACCGGGCCGAGGCGGCCGCCGTCGATCCGGCGCTGGTGCCGGACGAGCTGCGCAGCCTGCTGACCGCGCGGATCACCGGGCGGCTGAACCGGGAGACCCTCACCCTGTCCCTGTTCACCTTCTACTCGCCGAGCGACGACGACGTGCACTACCGGCCCCAGGCGAGCTACCGGCTGTCGGATGCGTGGACGGTGACGGCGGGGGCGAACCTGTTCGCCGGTGACAGTCCCGCGACCTTCTTCGGTCAGCTCGACCGCAACGACAACGCCTGGGTGCGGGTGACCCGCTACTACTGAAGACGTCCGGCGCCGCGCAGGCGCCGGCAGGTCACCCGCCGTGCTGGTCGCGCAGCACGCGCTTGAGCACCTTGCCCGAGACGTTCTTGGGAATCTCGTCGACGAAGAACCAGGCCCGCGGCCGTTTGTAGCCGGCGAGCTGCTCCCGGCACAGGGCGTCGAGGACGGCCTCGTCGGCGTGCTCGCCGGGCCGCAGCACCACCGCCGCCGCCACGCGCTCGCCCCAGTGCTCGTCGGGCAGCCCGAACACGGCCGCCTCGGCCACCGCCGGGTGGCGGTAGAGGGTTTCCTCCACCTCCCGCGGGTACACGTTCTCGGCGCCGCTGACGATCATGTCCTTCTTGCGGTCGACGATGTAGACGAATCCCTCGGCGTCCATGCGCGCCATGTCGCCGGTGTGGAACCAGCCGTCGCGGAAGGCCTCGGCGTTGGCCTCGGGCCGCTTCCAGTAGCCGGACAGCACCTGGTCGCCGCGCACCACGATCTCGCCGGGCTCGTCCACCGCGCAGTCCCGGCCGTCCTCGTCGACGATGCGCACGTCGGCCAGGGCGCCGACCCTGCCGGCGGCCCGCAGCAGCCCGGGGTCCGCGCCCGCGGCGCGGACGTGGTCGGCCTTGGACATGAAGATCACGTTGCCCGACAGCTCCGTCATGCCGAAGCCCTGGGTGAAGATCGGCCCGAAGCGGTCCATGGCCCGGCGCAGCACGGCGGCGGGAATCGACGAGGCGCCGTAGCCGATGGCGTGCAGCGAGTCGAGGCGGTAGCGGTCGATGTCCGGGTGATTGAGCAGCATGTTGATCATGGTCGGGGCCAGCGCCGTGCCGGTGACGGCCAGCTCGTCGACCATGCGCATCCATTCCTCCGGCGTGTAGGCCGTCATCAGCGCCACCGGATTGCCGCCCACGTGCTGGCCGAGCACGGCGAAGCCGGCGATGTGGCACAGCGGAAAGGGAAACAGGAAGCACGGCTCCGGCGGCGGCTCCGCCGGCATGCTCACCTGGGCGTTGAACATGGAGGCGAACAGGTTGCGGTGGCTGATCATCGCGCCCTTGGGCATGCCGGTGGTGCCGGATGTGTAGATCAGCCAGGCCGGGTCGGTGTCGGCCACGCCGCAGTCGGGCACCGAGGTCGGCTGGCCGTCGATGAAGGCCTCGTACTCGTCGCCGAGACACAGGGTCCGGCCGACGCTGGCGCACTGTTCGGCGATGGCGGCGGAGGCGTCGGCGAGCCCCTCGGTGTGCAGCAGCACGGTCGCCTCGGCGTCGTCGACGATGCGCACCAGCTCCGGCACCGCGAGACGGTAGTTCAGGAACACCAGCCGCCGTCCGGCGGCCGGCACGCCGTAGTAAGCCTCGACGTACTCCGGCTGGTTGTCCGCCAGGATCGCGACGTGCTCGCCGGCGCTGCCCCGGGCGCCGAGCGCGTGGGCGAGCTGCATGCTGCGGTCGTGCAGACCGGCGAAGGTCAGGCGACGTCCGTCCTGGGTGACCAGGGCCGTCGCGTCGCCCCGTCGGCGCCGGTTGTGAACCAGAATGTCGTGGAGCAGCACGGCGTCAGGCGACGCTGCGCAGGGCTTTCAGCTCGGCGATCTGGGCCGCCAGCGCGTCGATCTTGGCGGTCAGTGCGGCGATGTCGTCATCGGCGGTGCCCGACGCTGCGGCGCAGATGCGCTGGTACTGGGCCTTCAGGCGCCGCCCGCTGTCACGCTCCTCGCAGATGTAGCGGCCGAGCAGGGCGCCGGTGTCGGGATCGATGGTGACGTCGTTGAGGAAGCCCCGGAACGGGTCCCGGCCGTCGTCGTCGCCGCCGCCGAAACGGGCCACCTTGTCGGCATCGCTGGCGTCCGAGGCGAGGAAGGCGCACAGCCCCTCGAAGTCGTCGAACACCTGATAGGCGGTCTCTTCGCAGACGGCGTGGCCGAGCTCGCAGAGCCGCTTGGTGAACGCCGCGGCGTGCTCACCCTCGCGGATGGCGACGAAGCGCAGCACGCCCTCGAGCTCCGTGTCCCGGGTGGCGTCCGCCCAGGCGGACAGCAGCGCCTCACCCTTGCGTTCGTTGACGGCGATGGAATTCAGCAGCGGAATGAAAGTCGGTTCGGTCATGCTCGCGCTCCCCCCTCGGATGCGTTAACGTAAAACACGTTATAACCCGGGGGAGAGGGACATGGCAAAGTCGGGGGGCGGTCCGGGCGGCGAACGCCGCGGGCTAGAGGCAGCATTCGGCGGCGTGCGCACCACGCTGGCGGAGCAGCGCGAGATCTGGCTGGAGGCGCTGCACGAGGACGCGATCTGGGAAGGGCCGACCTTCCACACGCCGATCTGCATGATCGGCCGTGAGGCCGTGTCCCGGTTCATGGAGCTGCTGCTCGAAGTCGTGCCCGAGTTCTCGACGCGGCTGATCGCCGCCTACCCGACCGACGAGGCGGAGACGGTGATCATCGAGTCCGTCGGCGGCGGGCCCACCATACACGGCGGGCGCTACCGGCAGCGTTACTTCTCGAAGATCACCTCCCGGGACGGCCGGGCGTTCCGCATGCGCGAATACTGCAACCCGTTCCAGACCTACCAGGCCTTCGGCCGGGACTTCTGGGAATCGCGGATCGACGAAATCGCGCGTTCCTGCAACGTCGACTGGCCGGCGTCCCAGGCGCCGGACGAAGCCCGCCTGTAACCAGGGCCGGCGGGGCCGATGTAGCATCGCAGGACAGAATCGACGGGAGGACATCGATGGCACCGATTCCCAAGGGCGGCACCGTGGCCGTCACCGGCGCCGCCGGCTTCATCGGCGGCTGGGTGGTGAAGCTGCTGCTCGACAAGGGCTACCGGGTGCGCGCCTGCGTGCGCGACCCCGGCGACGACGATCGCGTCGGCTTCCTCAAGGCCCTCGGTGGTCACGCGTCTGGCCGGCTGACCCTGCACGGCGCGGACCTCGACCGGGACGGCTGCTTCGACGAGGTGTTCCCCGGCTGTCACGGCGTGTGCCACGTGTCCCACGTCAGCGACTACGACGACGCCGACTACGTGCGGCGGGTGTGCGACCACGTCATCGCCAGCGTCGAGGCCGCCGGCACCGTGGGCCGCGTGGTGCTCACCTCCAGCATCGCCGCGGTGATGTCCGAGGTGGATCTGCAGGAGTACGTGCGGCGCCCGGTGTTCCACGAGGACCGGTTTCCCGACGAGCAGAATCCGAAGCGCACGGCGGCCAAGGGCCAGGGCTACTCCATCGGCAAGGTGATCGCCGAGCGGGCCTTCGCCGAGGCGGCGGCGCGCTCCGGGCGGTGGGACGCGATCACCGTGTGCCCGGGCGACAACGTCGGCCCGATCCTGTCCGCCCATCAGAAGGATCGCGGGCCGTGGCAGCACATCATCGAGGGCATGCTGCTCGGCCGCTACGACCAGACCCAGGCCTACCGGCCGTGGATGACCGTGGACGTGCGCGACGACGCCGCCTGCCACGTGGCGCTGCTGGAGAGCCTCGCGGTCGCCAACGGCGAGCGCTACATCGCCTGTTCCACCGAGCGGCGCGACGTCGAGGACGTGTGCGCCAGCATCGCCCGGCTGCTGCCGGAGCTCGACTTCGCGGTGACCGCGCCCACCGATCGTCATCCCGAGCGCCTGCAGGCCAGGGAGGCGGAGATGCGGGCCATCTGGGCGGGCACCGAAATACGCAACGACCGGATCCGTGCCGTCTCAGGCATCGAGTTCCGGCCGCTCGACGACTCCATCCGCGACTGCGTGGAGTCGCTGATCAGCGTCGCCGGCATCCAGCCCGTACGGCGCCGGGGCGCCGACGAATCGTGATAGTTTTCCAACGTCAGGGGAGATACGACGCATGAGCTACGAAACCATCCTCGCCGAGCAGAGCGACGGCATTCTGAGGCTGACCCTCAACCGTCCGGAGAAGCTCAACGCCTGGACCTACCGGATGGCCGCGGAGCTGACCGACGCCATCGAGAAGGCCAACGCCGACGACGACGTGATCGCCATGGTGGTGACGGGCACGGGCCGGGGTTTCTGTGCCGGGGCCGACATCGAGGACGTGTTCAAGACCCAGGCCGAAGGCGGCGACGTGGGCGGCGGCAGCGGCCGGCGCCGGGACTGGGTCAAGCTGGTCCGGGAGTCCAAGCCCATGGTGGCGGCCATCAACGGCGCGGCCATCGGCGTCGGACTGACCCAGGTGCTGGCGATGGACTACCTGATCGCAGGCAGCGGCGCCAAGCTGAGCGCCCGGTTCATCAAGATGGGGCTGGTCCCGGAGCTGGCCAGCTCCCACTACCTGGGGCTGCGCTGCGGCTTCGGCCAGGCCAATCGGCTGATGCTGACGGGCTGCACGATCTCCGCCGAGGAAGCGGCGCGCATCGGGCTGGTGGACGAGGTGGTGGCGCCGGACGCGCTGCTCGAGGCCGCCACCGACATGGCGCGGCAGATGGGAGAGAACCCCCAGGCGGCGCTGAAGATGGTCAAGACGCTGGTGACCGAGAACTTCAGCGAGGGCGACACGGATCTGGTCCAGAAGCGTGAGATGGAGGCGCTGGCCACCTGCTACGCGTCGGCCGAGCACAAGGAAGCCATCGCCGCCTTCATGGAGAAGCGGCCGCCGGACTTCAAGCGCGCGCGTCAGGACGCCTGACCGTGGACAGGCCGGCGGGCGGTCCACCCGGATTCGAACCGGAGGCTGATGCCATCCCCGCGTTCCGCCGTGCCCTCGATCGGGAAGGGCCCGTACCCACGCGGGCCCGGGTCGCCCAGGGCATGGGCGGCCTGCCGGACGTGTTCAAGGACTTCGCGGTCCGCACGTTCCTGCTGCTGTACTACAACCAGGTGCTCGGCCTGCCGGCGTTCTACGTGTCCCTGGCGCTGGCTTTCGCCCTGGTGGTGGACGCCGTCACCGACCCGCTGGTGGGGTCCCTGTCGGACAACTTCCGCTCCCGCTGGGGCCGGCGCCACCCCTTCATGTACGCGGCGGCGCTGCCGCTGGGCGTGTGCGTCTACTTCCTGTTCGCGCCGCCGGAGCTGGCCGCCGGGGAGTCCCGGGACGCGCTGCTGCTCGCCTGGCTGCTGGTGTTCATCGTCGCCACCCGGGTGGCCATGACGTTCTTCGCGATTCCCTGGAATGCCATGTTCGCCGAGTATTCGGACGACTACCGGGAGCGCAGCGCCATCGTCAGCTACCGCTTTCTGATGGCCTGGCTCGGCGGCATCGTGTTCTCGGTGTCGGTGTACACCTGGGTGTTCCCCGGCAGCGCCGAATATCCCCTGGGCCAGCTCAATCCTGCCGCCTACCAGACCTTCGCCTGGGTGCTGGCGCTGTGCGTCAGCGGCACGGCCCTGGCCACCGCCCACTTCACCCGGGACCAGATTCCCTATCTCATGCAGCCCACCGGGGCGGTGGAGCGGTTCCGGCCGGCGCGGCTGGTCGCCGACGTGAAGCTCGCCCTGGGCAACCGCGACTTCGTGATCCTGCTGGGCGCCGTGCTCTGCTCGGCGCTGGTGATCGGCACGGTGCAGGCGCTGGAGATCTACGTCCGCACCTACTTCTGGGGGCTCGACACCAGCAGCCTGCGCTGGCTCAGCCTGTCCTTCTGCGGCGCGCTGCTGGCCTTCGCCACCATCGTTCCGCTGCAGAGCCGCTTCGACAAGAAGCACCTGCTGGTGGGCTGCTCGGTGGTGCTGACGGTGCAGGGCATGGCGCTGATCGGCCTGCGGCTGATCGACGTGCTGCCCCCCAACGGTTCCACGCTGCTGCTGGTGCTCTTGATCATCGACGCCGTGCTGTCGGTGTACCTGGCCATGGTCGCCCTGACCATGTTCGTGTCGATGATCGCCGATACGCTGGACGTCCAGGAGCTGGCCACCGGCCGGCGTCAGGAGGGGCTGTTCAGCTCCTCCGTCGGCTTCGCGTCCAAGGCCACCTCGGGCTTCGGTCTGCTCGCCGCCGGCGCGCTGCTGGACGGGGTGATCGGCTTCCCGGCCGGCGCCGGCGCGTTGGGCGGGCCGCCGCTGGACGGCGACGTGGTGCTGCGCCTCGGCGTGGTGGCCGGGCTGGTGGTGCCGCTGGCCAACGTCGCCTGGATGGTGCTGGCGCTGCGTTACGGGGTCACCCGGGAACGCCATGCCGAAGTGCGCCGGGAACTCGATGCCCGCCATGCCCGGGAGCGGTCGCGCCCGAACTGAGAACGGACGGCCGCATGGACCGTGGCGACGCCTCGGGCCATGATGGCCGTCGTCGACCAGGGAGGCGGGTGCATGATCGGACGCAGGGCGTGGCTCGGATTGGCGTCGGGGGTTTCGGCCGCCGGCATGGTGGGGACACTGGGTACGTGGCCGGGCGTTGCGGCCGCGCTGGCCGGGCCGGCCCCCGACTCGGCTTTCGGGTTCGCGCCGGACCGTGTGCCGATGAATGCCGCCAACCTCTGTCCCATGCCGTCGGCCATCGGCGCTGCGGTTGCCCGGTTCGCCGCCGAGCTGGACCGGGACATGAGCGCCGGCAACCGCCGCCGGGTCGAGGGCTTCAAGGAAACGGCGCGCGCCGGCATCGCCCGCCAGCTCGGTGTCGACGCGGACGAGGTCGCCATCGTCCGCAACACTTCGGAGGCCAACGGCATCGTCGTTCAGGGGCTCGAGCTGGCCGCCGGCGACGAGGTGCTGCTGTGGGACCAGAATCATCCGTCGAACCATCTGGCCTGGCGGGTGCGGGCCCGGCGCGATGGGTTCACCGTCCGTGAGTTCCCGGTGCCGGCGCACGCTGCCAGCATCGACGAGGTGGTCGACGCGGTCACCGCCGCGTTGACCCCCGGCACCCGGGTGGTCTCCTTCACCCACGTTTCCAACGTCACCGGCTTCCGGATGCCGGCGGCGGAAATCTGCGCGGCGCTGCGGGCGCGCGCGCCGTCGTTGTTCATTCACGTCGACGGCGCTCAGACCTGGGGCGCCCGGGCGGCGGACCTGCGCGCCATGGGCTGCGACAGCTTCAGCGGCAGCGCCCACAAGTGGTACCTGGGGCCCCGGGAGACCGGGATGCTGTACGTCAGAGCGGACCGGCAGGACGAGGTGGCCGCGACGGTGGTGAGCATTCCCTGGGGCGGAGACGTCACGCCCGAGGTCACTGGCGCCCGGCGCTACGAGGCCCTCGGCCAGCGGGACGATGCCGCCATCGCGGCGCTGGCCGAGACCGTGGCGTGGCACGACGCGCTGACGCCGGCGGCCGTGGAGCGGGCGTCCTCGGCGGTGGCGGAGCGGCTGCGCGAAGGGGTCGAAGATCTGGGGCTGCCGCTGGTGTCGAACGGCCATCCGGACTTCCGCAGCAGCGTGGTCATCCTGCGGGCCGGCGACGGGGCGCGGCGGCGGCTGCCGGAGCTGATCCTGGAGGACGCCGGGGTGATCGCGGCCGCCACCGGCGGGCTGCGCTTCTCACCCCACGTCTACAACACGCCGGCCCACGTGGATCGGGTCCTGGCGGCTCTCGCCAGGCACCGCGATCTGCTGGGCTGAACGGGCCGGACCGCCCCGCTCAGTTCCGGGCGGCCACCGCCGGCTGCTCGTCGTCGGCCACCCTGCGGTAGCTGACCGCACCGAACAGCATCTCGTCCCAGGACTGCTGGCCCCAGGGCACCTCCCGGGTCGGATCCGGGTTGGCGGGATTGCGCGCGGAGTTGTCCCACCAGGTGGTGTGGACCATTTTCGTGCCAGCCGGCAGCCGCTTGGGGGCGGCCAGCTCGTAGGTGGTCTGCCAGTTGAAGTCGTAGTTGGGCACGGACAGCAGCACTTCCTCGCTGCCGTCGGGGTAGACCGCGCGGAACTCCGAGGCCTTGCCGCGGTAGTGGGCGTGGGGCAGCAGCGAGTAGACCACCACATCCGAGTCGAAGGTGCGCACGGCCTGCTCCCGGTGGTCGGCCGCGTGGGCCGGGATGCGGATGCGCGGGTTCGCCAGGATCATGGTTTCGATCTGATGCGCCGGCGGCTGGTCGTGGAAGTAGATGCCGATCCGTGACTGATCGGTAGTGGCCTTGCCGTAGGTGGTGTAGTGCATCTGGAACTCGATGGTGGCGCCCGCCGGCAGCCAGGTGCCGGTGCCCTCGGGCAGATCCCGCGCCACCCAGCCGGGCACGTATCCCGCGAGGCCGCCGCTGGGGCCGTCCCGGCGGATGCGGCCCTGGCGCGGGCCTTCGGTCTCGACCATGCCGAAGCGGGTGATGACGTGGTGCAGGGCGGCCCGGTCGCCGGGGATGATCTGGGAGGCCCGCACCCACACGTCCCGGTCCAGCGGGTTGGTGACGTACTTGTACTGGTAGTCGACCACGCCCGTGGCCGGAACCTCCGTGGCCGGAATGTCGATCACCAGATCCGGTTCGCCCAGCGGGCCCCATTCGGGCTGGACGTCGCTGTGGGACAGCAGCGGGTCCACGCCTTCGCCCCGGGGCGCGCCGGCCTCGATCCAGTGGACCAGGGTGCGGGTCTCGTCGGCGCTCAGGCTGCGGTCGTTGGAGAAGTGCCCATAGGCAGGGTCCGCGTGCCAGGGCGGCATCCGCCGGGTCCGGACCACTTCGCGGATCATGGGTGCGAAGCCGCGGACCATGTCGTAGCTGGTCATGGCCCAGGGCCCGATGCCGCCGGGCCGGTGGCAGCTCACGCAGTTGTCCACCAGCATCGGCGCGATGGTGTCGGCGTAGGAGATGGCGGCATGCTCGGCGTTGCGCTCCGGGAAGTTGATCAGGCAGCCGACGGGCTCCGTCGACGCCAGGGCCACCGGCCGCCCGGCCAGCAGGTCCTCGACGGCGTCGCGCAGGTAGTGCTCGGTGGCCGCCGGCTTCTGATGCTCGTAGGTCAGTCGGTCGTCCATGGCGCCCCGGTAGGCCACGGTCCAGGTGGCGGGATCGATGACGATCACCTCGCCGGTGCGCACCAGGCCGAGGGATTCGCCGACGAGCTGGGTGTCGTCGAGCAGCACGGGCAGGTCGATGGCGAACGCCTCGGCTTCCCGGGCGATGGCGGCGCGGTCGTCCTGCAGGTTGGCGTTGAGCAGCAGGAACTCGACCCCCCGGGGCGCGAACTCGTCCCGCAGCGCCTTGAAGCCGGGCAGGGCGTTGCGCACGATCGGGCAGCCGTTGCCCTGAACCATGATCACCACCGCCGGCGCGTCGCCGTAGTAGTAGAGGTGGCGGCTGCCGCCCTCGTGGTCCAGCAGCCGGAAGTCGTCGACCCGGTCGCCGGGCTCGAGGGCCGTGGCCGGCCGCACCGCCAGCACCAGCAGGAAGACGGCGGCGGCCGCCATCAGGTGTCGCGTGTTCATGCCTGTCTCTCCCCGTAGAGGCCTTCGAGTCTACCCTACGTTCGCGGCCGTGTGACTCACGTCCGCCGTGCCGCCGCCAGGGCGAACAGCCGCTCCCGGTCGCCGTGGAAACGGCGGCCGCCGATGTAGAACAGCGGAATCGCCAGCAGCGAGATGGCGGTGAAGACCACCAGCGTCCAGGTGTAGGGCTGCTCGTAGCCGGCAGCGGCGAACAGGTCGATGGCGATGCCGCCGGCGGTGATGCCGAAGCCCAGGCCGACCAGGTTGAGCAGCAGAATGTACACGGCCACCACCGTGGCGCGGATCTGCGGCGGCACCAGTTCCTGGACCGTCGAGAACGTTGGGCCGTAGAAACAGCCGAGCTGGAAGAAGCCGACGAACACGCCGATCCAGAACCAGGCGGTGTCCGGGTCCACCAGCCGGTAGGCGACGTTGAGCGGGGCCAGGATCAGCATGATCCAGAACAGGAACATCGGCCTGCCCATGCCGGTGCGGCGCAGCCACCAGTCGCCGCCGGCGCCGCCGAACAGGTTGCCCAGGATGCCGGCGATCATGGCGATCCAGCCGGTCATCTGGGCGATCTCCGCCCGCTCGAAGCCGCGTTCCTGGACGAACCAGAGCTGGTCGAAGGCGGCGGCGCCGAGAATGAAGTGCAGGGCCACGCCGCCGGCGATGGTGTAGGCCAGGGCAGGGCAGTTGCGCAGGGCGAAGCCCAGGGTGCTCAGAATGGTGCGGAATCCCGGCGCCGGCGCGGCCGCCGCCGGGGCGGGCGCATCGGCGTCCTCGCCGGGTACGGCGTGGTGGCGGCGGGGCGTCTCCTTGACGAACAGCATGATCACCGCGAGACCCAGGCCGATGGCGCCCAGCAGGTAGAAGCAGTTGCGCCAGCCGATGGCCGGGCCCAGATAGCCGACGATCAGCAGGCTGGCGCCGACGCCGATGGGCACGCCCATGTAGTAGAACCCCGAGGCGAAGCCCAGGCGGGCCGGCGGAAAGCGGTCGGCCAGCATCGACATCGACGTGGGCGTCATGATGGATTCCCCGACGCCGATCAGCATCCGGGGGGCCGCCAGGGTCCAGAAGCCGCGGGCGGCGCCGGACAGGGCGGTCAGGCCGCTCCACAGCGCGAGGCCGGCGGCCACCAGCCGCGGCCGGTTGACCATGTCGGCCAGGGCGCCCATGAACACCCCCATGGCCGAGTAGAAGACGATGAAGAACAGCCCCGTCAGCAGGCCGAACTGGGTGTTGGTGAGTCCCAGGTCGGGCACGATGAAGTTGGCGAAGCTGGCCAAGAGCTGCCGGTCCACGAAGTTCATGACGTTGAGCAGCGTCAGGAAGCACAGGAAGGCGTAGTGGCGTGGCGGTACGCGGGTGTCGTCGAAGTCCAAGATCGTTCTCCCCTTCGTCGTGTGTGAATCCGGCGGACCCCGGCTCAGCGCGGCGGCGGCCGCGGCGGCGGCGCATCGGCGTCGGTGAACCGGTCGAACCATTCGTCGGCGTCCATGGCCGCGTGCCGGCGCAATGCCGTCTTGATTCGTGTCAGCCCGCCGGGCGGGTAGCCGGCCAGGGTGGCGCAGAGCGTTCTGCACTCGTCCAGCACCCGGTCGTCGGGCACGCAGCGCTGGGCCAGGCCCAGGCGTTCCAGCTCCGCGCCGGCGATGCGGTCGCCGAGCAGCGCCGCCCGGGCCGCCGCCGCTTCGCCATGCCGCAGGGTGAGCCAGGCCAGGTTGTAGGGGGCGGCCATGCCGAGCGCCGCCTCCCCGACCTGGAGGTAGGCGCGCTCGCCGGTGACCAGCAGATCGCAGGCGATGGCCAGCGCCGCGCCGCCGTTGATGGCGTAGCGCTCGAGCGCCCCGACGAGGGGTTTCGGGAAGTCGAACAGGGCGCGGTGGGCCGCGCGCCAGATGCCGGAGAACCGGTCGAGCCACTCCGGCGGCGGATCCGCGTTGAAGGCGCCGAGGTCGAGGCCGGAGCAGAACGCGCCGCCGGCGCCGCGCAGCAGCACCAGACGCACGTCGTCGTCTCCCGCCAGCCGCCCGAGGGCGGCGGCCAGATCCTCGCCGAGCGGTCCGGTGATCGCGTTGCGGCGCTCGGGCCGGTCGAGCACGAGCTCGGCCCAGCCGTCGTGGCCTACCACGGCAACGGCGTCATTCGCCATGCGGAATCTCCCCTCTCCCCGTGCATACTAACGGCAATGGCCACCGGAGGAGGAGAGCGATGCTGAAACTGCATCACGCCCCCAACAGCCGGGCCGGGCGCATCGTCTGGCTGCTGGAGGAACTCGGGCTCGACTACGAGCTGAACCGCATGGACTTTCACCCGAAGGCGCTGAAGTCCGACGAGCATCGGGCACGTCATCCGCTGGGCCGCGTGCCGGTGCTGGAAGACGGCGACGTGATGCTCTACGAGTCCGGCGCGATCGTGGAGTACATCATCGCCCGGCACACCGACGGCGCGCTCAAGCCGGCGGTCGAGTCGCCGCTGTTTCCCGAGTATCTGCAGTGGTTCCACTACTGCGAGGGCATGGTCATGCCGCCGGTGAACACCATCGTCGTCCAGACCCTGCTGCTGCCGCCGGAGCGGCGCAGCGAGGAGGCGCTCGGCCAGGCCCAGCGCCTGCTGACCAAGGCCCTGGCGCCGGTGAACGACGCGCTCGAAGGCCGCGAGTACATGATCGGCGACCTGTCCGGCGCGGACTTCATGATCGGCCACGCCTCGTTCATGTCGCGCCGGCTGGGATGCGTGCCGGAGGAGATGACGCACCTGCACGGCTACGTCGAGCGGCTCGAGGCCCGCCCGGCGTTCGTGAAGGGCATAGAAACCTGACGCACACAAAACCCTTGAACACGTGAACTTTTCGAACCTTTGAACCCTGCTGTAGGAGCGATCTCCAGATCGCGATCGGCCGCCGCGCTGCGGCGGCTGGGCGGTTCGCCTGAGACGAACCGCGCGCCTGGCCATCGTCATCAAAATCGCGATCTGGAGATCGCTCCTACAGGACACCCAGACCACCATCCAGAACGGAGAGAGACATGATCGATTTCGAGATACCAGAAGAAACCCGCGCCATCCGCGAGAAGGTGCGCGAGTTCGTGCAGAAGGAGTGCATCCCGGCGGAGTCCCAGCTCGAGCACCGCGAGTACGAGGAAGTGCTGTGGGAGCTGCGCGACAAGGCCCGCGCCCAGGGCCTGTGGTGCCCGTTCATTCCCGTGGAGCACGGCGGCATGGGGCTCAAGCCCCTGGCCAACGCGCTGGTGCAGATGGAGCTCGGCGAGAGTTTTCTCGGCGCGCTGGCGCTCAACACCCAGGGCCCCGACGACGCCACCATGCTCACCCTGCTCGAGCACGGCACGGACGAGCAGAAGGAGAAGTACCTGAAGCCGCTGCTGGAAGGCCGCAAGCGCATCTGCTACTCGATGACCGAGAAGGCCGCCGGCGCCGACGCCACCGGCATGCAGACCACGGCGGTGCTGGAAGGCGACAACTGGGTGCTGAACGGCGAGAAGTGGTTCAGCTCCTCGGCGAGCGTGGCCGACATCGCGGTGGTGATGGCCAAGACCGATCCGGACGCCCCGCGCCACCAGCAGTTCAGCACCTTCATCGTCGAGCTGCCGAACCCGGGCTATCAGATCGTCCGCGACATCCCCACCATGAACCCGCATACAGAGCTGGGGCAGAAGCTCGGCGCCGGCCACGCCGAGGTGAAGATCGACAATCTGGTGGTGCCCCGGGAGAACGTCCTCGGCGGCCGCGGCAAGGGCTTCGAGATGGGCCAGCACCGCCTCGCCTACGGCCGGCTGCGCCACGGCATGCACAACGTCGCCATGGCCCAGCGCGCGCTGGATCTGGCCGCGGCCCACGTCACCCAGCGCTCCACCTTCGGCCAGCGGCTCGCCGATCGGCAGGGCGTGCAGTGGATGATGGCCGACTGCGCCGCGGAGCTCTACAAGGCCCGCCTGATGCTCCTGCACATCGCCTACAAGGCCGAGAAGGGCATGGACCTGCGCCAGGAGAATTCCATCGCCAAGGTGTTCCTCGCCCACATGGTGCATCAGGTCGTCGACACGGCCCTGCAGCTCCACGGCGCGCTGGGCTACAGCCACGACACGCCGCTGGCCCGCTGGTACACCAGCGTGCGCAGCCAGCGCCTGGTGGACGGCCCCGACGAGGTGCACCGCTGGCGCGTGGGCCGCAACGTCATCAAGGCCTTCGAGCAGCACGGCACCACGGCGTCGGCCTGCGGCGGCGAACTGCTGTGAAGGGGCGGGCGCGGGCCGGGGGTAGGTAGAAGCCGCGCTTGGCCTGCGCCCGGGACGGCGCTAGATTCAGGTCGAAGATCCCGGCAGCCCTCCAGCGAAGGGTCTTCAGTCGGGGTCTCGATCCGTCGGGATCCTGGTTCTCAGTCTGACCGGTGATCAGTCCGGCCCGAGCCGTCTGATCCCGGCTTGTGCCGACGAGGAGTCGAACATGACCGACGTGACGGAGATCGAGGGTATCGGGCCGGGACTGGCTGAAAAGCTGGCGGCGGCCGGCGTGAAGACCTGCGAGGCGCTGCTCGACAAGGGTGCGAGCAAGGCGGGCCGCCAGGCCCTGGCGGAGTCGTCCGGCCTCAGCGAGAAACAGATTCTCAAGTTCGTGAACCAGGCCGACCTGTTCCGCATCAAGGGCGTGGGCGGGGAGTATGCCGAACTGCTCGAAGCGGCCGGCGTGGACAGCGTCCCGGAGCTGGCCCAGCGCAAGCCCGCCAACCTGGCCGCGAAGCTGGCGGAGGTGAATCAGGCCCGCAAGCTGGTGCGCCAGGTGCCGTCGGAGAAGCAGGTCGAGGCCTGGGTCCGGGAGGCCGCCTCGCTGCCGCCCATAGTGACCCACTGACGCCGTGGCGCAGTCCATCGTCCTCGGCGGCAACGGCGACCAGCGGGTCGAGCTGCCGCTCGGCATGGCGGCGCGGCACGGTCTCATCGCCGGTGCGACGGGCACCGGCAAGACCGTCACGCTGCAGGTCATGGCCGAGGGTTTCGCCCGCCGGGGCGTGCCGGTGTTCGCCGTGGACGCGAAGGGGGATCTCTCCGGCGTCGCGGCCGCCGGCGGTCCCCACCCGGAGATCGACCGGCGCAAGGCCCTGATCGGCCTCGACGATCACCAGCTCCGCGGCTGTCCCACCCTGCTGTGGGACGTGTTCGGCGAGCGCGGACACCCGGTGCGGACGACGGTGTCCGACATGGGGCCGGACATTCTGTCCACGCTGCTCGATCTCAACGAGACCCAGACGGGGATCATGTACGCGTGCTTCGCGGTCGCCGACGACGAGGGTCTGCTGCTGCTGGATCTCAAGGATCTGCGCAGCCTGCTGGCGTTCATGAGCGCCAACGCGGCGACCCTGCGGGAGCGCTACGGCAACATCTCGGCGGCATCCGTCGGCGCGATCCAGCGGCGCCTGCTGGTGCTGGAGCAGCAGGGCGTGGACCGGTTCTTCGGCGAGCCGGCGCTGGCCCTGGCCGACCTCATGCAGCGGGATTTCTCCGGGCACGGCGTGATCAGCCTGCTGGACGGCGAGAAGCTGCTGCGCGAGTCGCCGGCCCTGTACACCGCCTGCATGCTGTGGCTGCTGTCCGAGCTGTTCGAGGAACTGCCCGAGGCCGGTGACCTGGACGCTCCGCGGCTGGTGCTGTTCATCGACGAGGCGCACCTGCTGTTCAGCAATCTGCCGCGCCAGCTCGAGGACCGGATCTCCCAGGTGTTCCGCCTGATCCGCTCCAAGGGCGTCGGCATCTTTCTCGTGACCCAGTCGCCGAAGGACGTTCCGGAGGCGGTGCTCGGACAGCTCGGCACCCGGGTCCAGCACGCGCTGCGCGCCTACACGCCGCGGGATCAAGCCCTGATCCGCAGCATTGCCGCTGGCATGCGCAACGACCACGGCCTCGATCTGCCGCGGGTGGTCCAGGATCTCGGGGTCGGCGAGGCGCTGGTGTCGGTGCTGGACGACGACGGGGTGCCGACGTCGGTCGCCGCCGTGACGGTGGCGCCGCCGGAGTCCCGCATCGGGCCGCTGGCGGATGCCGAGCGGGAGACCCGCCGCCGCCAGTCACCCATGGCCGGCCGCTACGACCATCCGGTGGATCGCGAGTCGGCCTTCGAGCTGCTGCGGGAGCGGGCGGAGCAGGCGGCCGCCCGGGCCGAGCGGGCAGCCGAGGAGAAAGCGGCGGCGGACAGAGAGGCCAGGGAGAAAGCGGCGGACGCCCGGCGTGCGCCCCGCCAGCGCGCCAGCAACCGCCAGTCGATGGCCGAGGCGTTCATGAAGAGCACCCTGCGCAGCGTCGGCCGGTCGCTCGGTTCGCGGCTGGTGCGGGGGCTGCTCGGGTCGCTCGTCAAGTAGCGACCCGGCCGCCTTCACGCCGTCGGCAGGCTGATCTCGGCCGTTCCGAACACCCGGGTCTCGCCCGCGCCGTTCTTCACCGTCAGGTCGAGCTGCACGCTGCCATCGTCCTCGTCGACGTCCGTGACCACCGCGGAGAGCTCGCAGGGCTCGTCGGCGATCAGCGGCGCCCGGAACACGGTGTCGACGTGGCGCACCCGCGCGGCCGGCGACCAGTGGTGGATCATGCTGGTGAGAAATCCCATGGCCATGATGCCGGGCACCAGTGCGCCCGGCAGGCCTTCCTTGCGCGCGCCCTCGTGATCCTTGAAGCGGGCGCCGCCGCCCCAGCCGACCGCGTCGGCGAAGGCAGCGGTCGCCGCGATGGAGGTGTCCGGCTCGAACACCGGCAGCTCGGCGCCGAACTCGACGTCGTGAATCGTCTGAATGCTCATGCGTCGGGTCGCTCCCTGATGACCATGCGCGCGTCGCTCGACGCGACGTGGACGCCGTCCGGATCGTAGATCTCCATCCGTGAGACGACGAACACCATGCGGCCCGATCGTCCGCTCTTGGCGTAGATCTCGTGCAGATGGGTGCGGCCGGTCAGGGCCACGCCGGGCTTCACCGGCGCCAGGCAGGTCACGGCCTTGCCGCCGTCCATGGGAATGCCGCCGAGATTGGGGAAGTCGATGGGCAGGTGACGGCTGGCGGACAGGCTGCCGATGAACGCCGGCGTCGCCTGGAAGTCCTCCCGGGACGGATCCAGGTATTCGGGCCGGGTCTCGCCGGTGACCCGGGCCACCGTGGCCATCTTCTCCGCCGACAGGGTGAACTCCCGGGTGTCGAACTCGTGGTCCAGGAACTGGGTCTTGAGGGCTTCGACGTCGACCATGGCTACTGCTCCGCCGGTCGGCGCAGCACGGGCACCAGACGCCGCTCGGCGATCCGGCAGTCGCTGCCGTCCAGGGCGAAGGTGTCGTGGTACTCGCCCATCAGCGCGAAGCCGTCGACCATCGTCAGCCCCTGTTCCGGCTGCTGGCCCATGTACACGCTGACGTAGCTGACGCCCCGGGCGCCGTCGTCGCCGCTGCGCTCGATGTGGACCGTGGTCATCAGGTGGCGGATGACGCTGCCGGGCTCCCGGGCCTGCATCCGCTCGATGATGGCATCGGGTCCGTTGAAGGTCTGGCCGCCCAGGGTGAGGGTGGCGTCTGCGGTGAACACCCCGGCCATGCCGGCGGCGTCGTTCTGGTCCCAGTAGTAAGCGTACTCGGCTACCCGCGCGTGGCAGCCTGCCACGTCCGCATCCGGCCCCGCGTGGGCGTGGGCCGCCGCCCCGATGAGGGCGGCCGCGGTCATCATCGAACGGATCATCTGCTCCCCTGCTCTGCGATCGGCAAAGATAGTAGGCTACCACGATCGCCCGGAGGGGCGTCATGCGCAGCAGGGGAGAACATGCCGCAGCACCGGGTGTCGTGGTTCACCAAGGTCGCCTACGGGATCGGCTCGGTGGCCTACGGGGTCAAGAACAACGGCTTCGATTACTTCTTTCTGATCTTCT
>MDTG01197822.1_pt1 | contig 24801 bp, 24 predicted proteins | sample 811421 | NCBI WGS metagenome assembly MDTG01 (sample SAMN05326645, study PRJNA326480) | marine metagenome | isolation source: seawater | place: Pacific Ocean: South East | collected 2011 | reverse complement strand
AGATTTTTTTTCATTAATATTAACAGTAAATGGTTTATTTTTATTGCTTTTCTTATTTTTTAGAATTTTATTAAGAAATAAAACTTCATCATTTTTTATTAAGTTATTAGGGTAATTGATTTTATATTTATCATCAACAAACAGTACTACAGTACCTGAAATGCTTGATTTAACATTGTTTTTATAGACAACTTGAACAGACATAATTTTTAAAATATAAACTTAAAGTTGAAAGTATATATGAATAAAAACACATTATTTCAATGGAAAAATTAATTTTTCGTAAATTTTTTAGTGATACATTTGGTTTCTTTTTATTGGGAACGTTCACTTTAAGTTTAATCGTATGGGTAATACAAGCGGTGAATTTTCTTGATTTTGTATCAGAAGATGGTCATAGTTTTAAAGTTTACTTCTATTATACTCTTTTAAACTTTCCAAAAATATTTTCTCGACTAATAATTTTTATGTTTTTCATATCTATATTTTATACAATTATAAAATATGAAGACAAAAATGAATTAATTATTATTTGGACTAATGGTGTAAAAAAAAAACGATTTTTTAATTTTATAATTAACTTTTCATTAATATTTTTTATTTTACAATTAGTATTAAATATTTTTGTTGTACCTAATACTCAAGATAAAGCGAGATCATTTATTAGATCATCCAATATAGATTATTTCCCGTCATTAATTAAATCAAAAAAATTTGTCAGTGTTGTTGAAGATCTGACTTTATTTATTGAAAAAAAAGACAAAAACGGAAGCCTATACAATATTTTTTTAAAAGATAATAAAAATAATTCTACATCTCAAATAATTTCGGCAAGAGAAGGTAAACTAAAAAAAGAAAATGATAACTATTATTTAATTTTATATGATGGAAATATAATAGACAGTAAAAATAAAAATTCTAATATTATAGCTTATAAAAAAACAACAATAAATTTGTCCAATTACTCAACAAAAACAACAGTTGACCCTAAAATACAAGAGCAATCAACAAATCTATTAATTAAATGTATGGTATCAATATATAAGTATAATGAAAATTTTAAGCTAAAAAACCTTGATTGTAATAAAGATAAAATTTCAGTGGTTTTAGAAGAATTATATAAAAGAATTTTAGTTCCTTTTTACATTTTTATTGTAGCAATAATTGGATCTTCTTTAATTTTAACGTCTAGTAAATTAAAACATATAACTTTTTTTAAGTTTTTAATTTTTATTTTTGGAATAATTTTTATTGTTATTTCGCAAGCCTTATCCCAATATATAAATGAAATAAATTTAAAAAGTGTATTTGTGGCACTTTTGCCTTTTGTTTTTACAGCATCTTTTTATATTTTTGTACAAATTAAGTGGAATGAGTAATTATGGATATTTTTAAAACATATAACGAATATTTAGCAAAATTGTATTTAAAATATTTACTAATTATAATTGGAATTTTTAGTTCGCTTACTTTTGTGCTGAATATTTTAGAAGAAATTAAATTTTTCAATGAATTAAATATGGGTTTATATTACCCCTTCTTGTTTACTTTTTTAAATTTACCCTCGATACTTTTTGAAATTTTCCCATTTATAGTATTAATATCAACTCAATTATTTTTTATTCATCTATATTCTAAAGATGAGATTATTTTATTAAAGAATTACGGGGTAAAGAATACGGACATAATCAGTATTCTTTCAATTGTCACTTTATTTTTCGGACTTTTTTTAGTATTCGGTTTTCATACTTTATCTTCTAACCTGAAACATAATTATTTGAGTTTTAAAAATAATTTTACTGAAGATAAAAAATATCTAGCTGTAATTAACGAAAATGGATTATGGATTAAAGATGAGGGTAAAAACAGTGTTAGTATTATAAATGCTTCGAAAATTGAAAAGAATTATTTAAAAGAAGTATCTATTAGTCAAATGGATAGTAATTACAAATTAATCACAACATTGATAGCAGATAAAGTAAACATTTCTAACAAAAAATGGATCATAGAAAAAGCTAAAGTTTTTGAAGTTGGTGGTAAAAATTACGAAAAAAAAAATATTATATTTGATAGTAATTTTGATATAAATAAGATAAATAGCTTATTTTCAAATCTTTCCTCCTTAAATATTTTTCAACTAAGGTCACAATATTACGATTATAAATTGTTAGGCTACTCAACTCTAGAAATAGAAAGTCAATTAAATAAACTTTTATCAGTTCCAGTTTATTTGCTTATTATGATCCAGATAGGGTCAATATTGATGCTTAATGTTAAATATAATAAGTCAAAAATATTTAATGTCATTATTGGTATTTTATTGTCAGTAATTGTTTACTATATAAATTATTTTTTTAATATAATGGGTATAAATGAAAGACTTCCAATGATAATATCTGTTTGGTTTCCTCTTATAATTTTACTGTTAATTTCATTCATAGGATTGGTAAAGATTAATGAAAAATAATTTTTTTCTTATAATTTTATCAATTTTTTTCTTAATTTATTCTAAGTCATCGGTATCTAACGAATTCGATATAAAGTCAAAACAAATTAATATTTTAGATAATGGTAATTTAGTAGAAGCTATAGGTGATGTAGAAGTTAAAACCTCAGATGGTTTAATTATTAAAGGCGATATTTCCGAATTAAATAAAGAACTTAATACATTAACAGTCAATGGAAATGTAAAAATAATAAATAAGGAAAAAAATTTGTTAATCGAGTCTGAAACAATAATTTATGATAAAAATAAAGAATTAGCATTTTCAGAGGGCACGACTCGAGCAAGTCTAAAGGATGGTAATTACTTAATTTCTAAAAATTTATATTTTGACAGATCAAAAATGATTATTTATTCAAACGAAAAAACAACTTTAGAACAAACAAAGGGTAACTATTTTGAATTTGAAAAATTTAATTTAGACGTAGAAACTAATATTGTAAACGCGAATAATCTTCTTTTAACAGATCAAAATCAAAATAAATTTGTACTTAAACAAGCAAAAATAAATATAGATAAAAAAGAAGTTGTAGGCGATGATGCAAAATTATTTTTTGAAAAATCTTTTTTTGGTAATAAAGAAAACGATCCGCGATTATTTGGTAAAAAGCTAACTAACAATGAAAGGCAAACTAAGGTAAAAAGCGGATCTTTTACCACATGTAAATTACATAATAAAGACAAGTGCCCACCATGGATACTCAAAGCTGATGAGATTAATCACGATAAACAAAAAAAAATAATAGAATATAAGAACGCATGGCTTAGTCTTTATGATATGCCAGTATTATACTTTCCTTATTTTCATCATCCTGATCCGACGGTTAAGCGACAATCTGGTTTCTTAATACCTAAATTTAATAATTCTAGTAATCTTGGTAGCTCTATTCAAATTCCTTATTATAATGTATTAAGTGGAAATAAAGATTTGACAGTTTCCCCAAGAGTATTTCTTAACGATAAGTTTATTTTTCAATCAGAATATAGACAAGCAAATTTAAATTCTAATGCTATTTTTGACCAGAGTTTTTTAATGACAAAGAATGAAACTACTTCACATTTTTTTTCAAATTTTAGGAAAAATATAGATAAAGATTTCCTAGAGATAAATGTAGAGACAGTTTCTCAAAAAAATTATTTAAAAAAATATGATATTAATTCACCATTAATAGATAATAAAAGTTCTCTGAACAGTTATCTAAGTTATGAAAAAAACTCAGGCGAGAGTTATTTCTTTACATCTTTAGAGGTATTTGAGGATTTAACAAAGCCTAACAATGATAGTTTTGAATACATTTATCCTAATTATATTTATAATAAAGATTTTTATACTAATGATAAATCAATTGAGTTTTATTCCAGGGGTTATCAAAAAAAATACGAAACTAATAAGTATGACGGTCTAATTGTCAATGATTTAAACCTTATTTCTAGTCTAAATTACACAAACAATAATTTACTAAACCAATATTCAATTAACTTTAAAAATGTCAATTCGAAGGGTGATAACTCAGATAACTTTAGAGACGGTTCTGACAATAAATTACTGGCACAATATATTTTCAACACAAGCCTCCCACTAATAAAAAAACAAGAAAATTTTAATTCATATTTTACTCCAAAACTATCTTTTAGGTTTAGTCCAACTGACACAAGAAATTTAAAAAAGGATGATTTGAGAATTGACTATGCAAATTTATTTTCAACGAATAGAATTAGTTCTGATGATACTTTAGAGGGAGGTGAGTCTTTAACCTTAGGAACTGAGTTTTCTTTAAGAGATAAGTCAGAAATAGAAAAAATTAATTTTGCAGTAGGACAGGTATTTCGTATAAATGAAAATGATGATTTGCCTGAAGTAAGTTCCATTGGAAATAAAAGATCGGACGTAATTGGTAAATTTAAGTTTTTTCCAAATGATTTAGTTAACTTAAATTATTCATTTTCAGCAGATAAAAATGTAGAAAATTTAAACTATAATTTTTTGGAAACAAACTTTTCATATAATAATTTTTTAACCTCCTTTAAATATTTAAAATCCGAAAATGTCATACAAGATAAGAGTTATATTTCAAACACCACAAAATTTAATTTTAATAAGAAAAATTCATTGTCATTTAGTACAAATAAAAATTTAGAAAAAGATTTAACGGAGTATTATGATTTAATATATCAGTACGAGAATGACTGTCTTGTAGCAGCTGTTGAATATAAAAAAAACTATTATAATGATGCTGATATAACACCAGATGAAAATGTATTTTTTTCTATAAAAATAGTACCTTTTGGAAAGATCAATACTTCGAGCAAAAATTAAAAAATGAAAAAAATTCTATTTCTATTTTTTTTGAGCATTAGTTTTCTTAATCTAAGCCACGCAGTAGATATTCAAATAAAATATAAAATCAATAATGAGATTATAACCAATCAAGATATTATTAATGAAATTAATTATTTAATTGCGATGAATAAAAACCTAAATAGCTTGTCAAAAGAACAGGTGAAATCATTTGCAATTAATTCTATAATTCAAGAGAAAATTAAATTTCTTGAGTTAAAAAAATATTTTGATTTTGATATGCTCAGTGATGAGGCAAATTCCCTGATCAAAAAAAATATTTATTCAAGAACAAATACAAAAAATCAAAAAGATTTAGATAACTATTTGAAAGATTTTGGTCTTGAACCTAGGGAAATAGATCTAAAATTTAAAATCGAATTATTATGGAATAAACTTATTTATGACAAATATAAGAAAAATATAAATATAAATAAAAGTAAATTAAGGGAAAAAATTAATAATGATATAAAAAATAAGAGCAATATTTATGAGTATAATATAAGAGAGATACTTTTTGAATTAGATACAAATGAAGATTTAAATTTAAAATTTGAAAAAATTAAACAGACTATTAAATCAAATAGTTTCGGCGTTGCAGCTACTATCTACAGTATTTCTAATTCATCAGAAAATGGAGGGCAAATAGGATGGATAAGAGAAACCCAATTATCAAAAGAAATACTAAATAAAATCAAAAATCTAAATATTAATGATTATACTGATCCATTTCTAGTTGGTAATGGATATTTAATTTTAGAACTAAGTGAGCAGAGAGAAGTCGAACTAAAAATAAATATCGATAAAGAATTAGAAGTATTAATTCAGAGTGAAACAGACAGACAATTAAATCAATTTTCAACAATATATTTTAATAAAATAAAAAAAAGTATTTTAATAAATGAAACTTAAACCTGTTATAATAATATTAGGTGAACCACATAGTATATTTATTGAAATATTATTTAAAATATATAAAAAAGTTTTTATTAGTAAAATAAAAAGACCTTTAATTTTAATTGGATCGAAAAAACTTCTTGAAAGACAAATGTTTTTTTTTAAGTATAAATATAAAATAAATGAAATTTTGATTAAAGATATTCCCTTAGTAAAAGATAACAAAAATATAAATATTATTAATATTAATTTAAAAACAAAAAAAACATTTTTCAGAGATACCCCTAATTCAACACAGTATTTAACAAAATCTTTTGATACGGCGCTAAAAATTTTAAAAAAGAAAATAGCAATAGGATTAATAAATGGGCCAATTAATAAAACAAGTTTTTTAAAGAAAAGGTATGAGGGAGTAACTGAATATTTAGTTAATTTAACTAAATCAAATAATTATTCTATGATTATTTACAATAAAAAGCTTTCGGTTAGCCCGATTACAACTCATATACCTATAAAAAAAGTAATCAAACATTTAAATAAAAAAACAATATTTAAAAAAATTCTGCTTGTTAACGAATTTTATTTTAAATATTTTAAAATAAAACCTAAAATTGCTGTCCTAGGACTTAATCCCCATTGTGAAACAAATGATAGAATAAGTGAGGAAAAAACTATCATCGCTCCTGCAATTAGACAACTTAAATTGAAAAAAATTAATATTAGAGGACCTTTTTCGTCAGATACTTTTTTTTTAAAAACAAATTATTCCAACTTTGATATTGTTATTGGCATGTATCACGATCAAGTTTTAACACCTATTAAAACCCTATTTGAATTTGATGCAATTAATATAACAGCCGGATTACCCTTTATCAGAATATCTCCAGATCACGGCCCAAATAAAAAAATGGTTTCGAAGGGGATCTCAAATCCATTATCACTAATGAAATCAATAAAATTTTTTGAAGAAATTAATGATAGTCAAGCCTAAAAAAAGCTTAGGTCAAAATTATTTGATTGATGAAAATATTTTAAAAGTTATAGCTAATTCAGTTCATGTAAGACCTGAAAATAATGTAATAGAAATTGGACCTGGCACTGGAAATTTAACTAAACATCTTAATAAATTAAATTTTAATAAGTTTATCGTGGTTGAAAAAGATATTGATTTGTATCAACAATTACTCAATGAATTTAAAGATATAGAAGTAATAAATGCAGATATCTTAAAGTTAAATTTTGAAAACTTTAATCTTAACAATTTAATTATATTTGGTAATTTACCATATAACATTTCATCGCAAATACTTATTAAACTTATTAGAGGATATTGTTCAAATTTTAAATTTGAAAAACTAATTTTAATGTTTCAGAAAGAATTAGCAGAAAGAATTTTAGCAAAATTTAATACTAAAGATTATGGGCGCCTTTCAATTATATCCCAATGGAAAATGGAAATAAAAAAATTAAAAGACGTTCATCCTAACAGTTTTTTTCCAGTGCCGAAAGTTGCAAGTTCTATTTTAATATTTACTCCAAAAAAAATATCATACAAGTTAAAAAATATAAAAAACTTAGAACATGTTACTAATATTTTTTTTAATCTAAGAAGAAAAATGATCAAGAAACCATTAAACATTTTATTTAAAGATACAAAAGAAATTTCACAAAAATTGAAACTAGATTTATCTTCAAGACCACAAACAATTGAACCAAAATTATATTATGAGATATGTAATGAATATGAAAAATTACTTAAGTAAGTATTCCACATGTTTTTTTATTTTTTCTTTGTCAAATTTTATTTTTTGATTTTTTTTATTTGAGTCAATTAAATTAATAATATTATTTAAACAAATTTCTAAATTATCATTAATAACCACGTAATCATAATCTATCCAATGTTTTATATCTTGATCAAATTTTTTCATTCTTTCATTTACTATTTGTTGATTATTATTTTCCCTCTCAGTCAATCTATTTTTTAAAGTTTTTTTAGATGGAGGTAATATAAAAAAAGTTATTAACTTAAAGTTTAACTTTTGTTCTTTGATTTGTTTGGTGCCTTGCCAATCTATATCAAAAATTACGTTTCGCCCATTTTTTAATAAATCTAGTACTTTTTTTTTTGAAGATCCATAATAATTATTAAAAACACTGGCATATTCTAACAATTCATCCTTATCAACTAAATTGTTAAATTCTTTTTGATTTATAAAAAAATAATCTTTACCATTAATTTCATTAATTCTAGGTACTCTAGTAGTGTATGATATAGATATAGAAAAATCTCTCAAATTTGAAATTTTTTTTACTAATGTAGTTTTTCCCGCCCCTGACGGTGAAGATAATATTACAATTGCACCGTCTTGAATTAAAGACATAGAAACAAAATTTAGTTAGCTTTATTTTCTATAAATTTAATTGCATCTCCAACAGTTAGTATTTTTTCTGCTTCACTATCAGAGATTTCTGATCCAAACTCTTCCTCAAAGGCCATTACTAACTCGACAGTATCTAAACTGTCTGCACCAAGATCATCAATAAAACTTGACTCATCTGTTACTTTGGTCTCTTCAATACCAAGATGGTCAGCTACTATTTTTTTTACTTTATTTGAAACATCTGTTGACATAAATATATTTTTTCTTAATAGATTATTAATTGGCTTTGTCAAGCCATATACATGCCCCCATTAACGTGAATTGTTTCGCCAGTTATGTAATTAGAAAGCTCTGACGATAGGAAAATAACAGTATCAGCCACATCTTTGGTTGTTCCTAGTCTATTCATGGGTATTTTCGACATCAGAACGGACTTAAAATTTTCGTCAATTCGGTCTGTCATGTTAGTTTTGATAAAACCTGGAGAAACACAATTTACATTAATATTTTTTTTTGCATATTCAAGTGCTAGACTTTTAGACATTGCAATGATACCTGCCTTTGATGCTGAGTAATTGGTCTGACCTAAATTTCCAGTATGACCTACAATTGAAGTAATATTAATGATCCTTCCGTACTTATTTTTTAACATTTTTTTTAAAGAATACTTGCATAAATAAAAAGTTGAGGTCAAATTAATATCAATAACTTTTTGCCATTCCTCATGCCTCATTCTTAGTGATAAAGTATCAACATTAATTCCGGCATTATTGATTAAAATATCTAATCCCTTGAGGGTATCTGTAGCTTTTTCCACAAATTCTTCAATTTTTGAATGTTGTGATATATTAAATTTTAAAATATTAATATTTGGAAAATTTGTTTTAATTAGTTTAAGTTTTTCCTCATTTGTACCTATAGCAAATATATTGGCTCCTAATTCGTAAAATCTTTCTACTATTGCGCCTCCAATGCCGCCAGTAGCACCGGTAATAAGAACTTTTTTATCCTTTAAATTAATCATATAATTTTAATTCTTTTATATCTTTTTCATTATTTATTGCATTAGTTTTTATATTTTTATCTAATCTTCTGATAAGATTAGATAGAACTTTGCCTGGCCCAATTTCTATAAAATGACTAATTCCGTGATTAATCATATAATTAATACTTTCTCTCCATCTAACCTTTCCTTCAATTTGTTTAACTAATAAATTTACTAACAAGTTTTTATCTTTAACTTCACTAGCTGTAACGTTAGATATTATTGGAACTTTTAAATTGTTAAATGTAGTCTTTTTTAGCTCATTCTCCATTATATTGGTCGCTCTATTCATTAGTGGGCAATGAAAGGGAGCGCTTACTGGCAGTCTAATATTCTTTATCTTTTGATCTGATAAAATATTAGAGAATTTTTCAATATTTTCTTTATATCCACTAATTACAATCTGATTTGGAGAATTATCGTTAGCAATGTAACAATCAATTTTTTTTTTCTCTATAATTTTTTCTATTTCTTTGCACTGTGATCCGATTACAACTAACATACCTCCTGTGTCTTCTGGTACAGCTGATTGCATTGCTTTTCCACGAATATTTAATATTTTTAGTGTTTGTGAAAAATTCAACGCACCTGAACAAACTAACGCAGAATACTCACCCAATGAATGACCCGCAAAATACCTGGCTTGATTAAGATTTATTTTAAATTCATTAACTATTAATTTATAAATTGAATAACTAACCAAAAATATCGCCGGCTGAGTATTCTCTGTTTTATTTAATTCTTTTGAAGGTCCCTCAAGAATTATTTTCGAAATAGAATAATTTAGTATCTCATCAGCTTCTTCGAAAGTGTTTTTGAATAGCTTAAAATTTGAGTAAAGCTCACTACACATACCAACTAGTTGGGATCCTTGGCCTGGAAATATAACTGAAAACATAGAGAATCCTTTCAATATTTTAGTATTGTAATATAAATTCTATAATAGTATACCCACTTGTTTTTAAAATATATAGTTATGAATTATTACGAACATACAATAGTCGCCAGACAAGATATGAGTGAAACTCAACTTGTTTCAATAAAAGATAAATACAAAAAGATAATTGAAAAATTTGATGGAGATATTGTAAAAACTGAGGAATGGGGCTTATTATATTTATCATATTTAATTAAAAAGAATAAAAAGGGAAATTTTATACACTTTAAATTAAAAGGTAGCGGTGAGATGATAAAAGAATTAGAAAAAAATGAAAAAATAGATAAAAATCTCCTTCGTTTTCTAACAGTTAAAGTAAAAAAATTTGACTTGGAAACAAACTATTTCTCAAAAAATTCAGAAGATACAAAATATTAAATGAAAAAAAATAAACGAAAAAATACACAAAGTAATTTCTCTAAACTAAGTATATTTCAGCCAAATAAATTTAAATTTAAAAAAAAATGTCCTCTTTCAGGAAAGGGTGCGCCAAAAATAGATTACAAAAATGTGAAGTTATTAAAAAAATATATTTCAGAGAATGGTAAAATATTACCTTCTAGAATAACCTCCGTTTCACAAAAAAAACAAAGAGAATTATCTACCTCAATTAAAAGAGCGAGAAATTTAGGTTTATTATAATGAAAGTCATTTTGTTAGAAAATATTAGAAAAATTGGTTCTATAGGTGATGTTATAGATGTGAAAAGAGGTTTTGCCCGAAATTTTTTAATTTCTAAAAATAAAGCCCTATTTGCTTCTAAAAAAAACATTAATGAAGTTGAAAAAATTAAAAAAGAATTATCCAAAAAAGATCAGCAAAGAAAAGAGCTTTCTCAAACTATAAACGATAAAATAAATAATAAGACTTATGAAATAAAAAAGCTAAGCACAGAAAATAAAGAACTTTACGGTTCAGTTAAACCAACAGAAATATCTAAACTATTAAATAATTTAGAAAACGTTGAAATTAATTCTTCTATTATTCAGCCTGTTAAAGATATTAAATCGATTGGAAAATTTAAAGTTATAATAAATCTACATTCAGAGATACAATCTATTATACATATTAATGTAACTCCTGAGGAAGATAAATAATTTATACACTCTTTTCCCCAATCTAATTTATCTATTGATATTATATTAAATTATTTTGTAATATTGAATATGACAAACTTAAATATAGTTAAAAATCAATCCATAGAACTTCCTAACAATATAGAGGCAGAACAATCAATCATTGGATCTATACTAATATCAAATGAGATTTTTGATGATATAAATATTATAATAAATTCATCTAACTTTTATGACCCTATGCATCAAAAAATTTTTAAAGCAATAGAAAAATTAATTTACAGTGGAATGTTAGCTAATCCTATTACACTTAAAAATTATTTTGAGAATGAAAAAGATAAAATAAATATACCGGAATACTTGGTAAAAATTACTAAATTTTCTACTTCAAATAGACAGGCAATTGAATACTCAAAGTTAATATACGATTTATATGTTAAAAGAGAATTAATTAAGATTTCTGAAAATACAATCGACTCCGCAAAATTGAATAGCTTAGATCTTAGTGGAAAATTAATAATAGAAAACTCTGAGAAAGCATTATTTGATCTAGCTGAAAAAGGAACTTTTGGTTCATCTTTAGTAAAGTTTGACGATGCTCTTAAACTGACAATCGATATGGCTTCAAGTGCATACAAAAACGAGGAGGGAATTGTTGGTGTTCCTACTGGATTAAGAGATTTGGATGACAAATTAGGTGGCTTACATAAATCTGATCTTATTATAATTGCTGGACGACCCTCAATGGGTAAAACTGCACTCGCAACCAATATAGCATTTAATGCTGCAAAAAAAATACAGGACGATGCAAAGAAGTCTACTATAGCTTTTTTTTCACTTGAAATGTCTTCAGAACAGCTTTCTACAAGAATTCTAGCAGAACAATCAAGAATAAAATCTAATGATATAAGACGTGGAAGAATTTCTGAAGATCAATTTGATAAATTTATTGAAACTTCGAAAAATATTAACGACTTACCATTGTTTATTGATGAAACGCCAGCAATTAGTATTGCCGCTTTAAGCAATAGAGCAAGACGTATTAAAAGAATTCATGGACTTGATATGGTTGTAGTAGACTATATTCAATTAATGACAGCTGTAAATTCAAGAAAAGATGGAAGGGTACAGGAAATATCTGAAATAACACAGGGACTAAAAGCATTAGCTAAGGAGCTATCAGTGCCAGTTTTAGCTCTATCTCAGTTATCTAGAGCAGTTGAACAAAGAGACAATAATAAACCTCAACTAGCAGATCTAAGAGAGTCTGGATCAATAGAACAAGATGCAGATGTAGTTATGTTTGTTTACAGAGAAGCATACTATCTTGAAAGGAAAGAACCGCGGCCAGCAACAGTTGAATACGCTGAGTGGCAGGCTAAAATGAGTGAAGTATCTAATGTAGCTGAAATCATAGTAGGAAAACAAAGGCATGGACCTACAGGCAACGTTTTCCTTGAATTTGAGGCAATGTTTACCAAATTTAAAGATATTCAAAATAATTAATATTAATTATATTAGATAATTAATGTTAGCCAAATTTTATCGAAAGAATATAATTCAAAAACCTAAGATAGTACTGTCAATTTTATTTATTTTACTCATATTATCATTTTATTTTTCAAAAGATTTTAGATTAGACGCCTCCTCAGATACATTGCTACTTGAAGACGATCCAGATTTAAAATATTTCGAAGAGATTAATGAGAGATACAATGCAAAAGAATTTTTAGTATTAACCTATACTCCAAAAGAAAGTATGATTTCTGACAAATCTGTAAATAACCTTCTTAGTTTAAAATACAAAATTCAGAGCCTGGAATGGGTGCATAGTGTAGTTACTATATTAGATGTCCCATTATTAAATAGCACAGATGAAACTCTAAATGAAAAGTTAAAAAATTTTAGCACTCTCAAAAGTGATGGTATTAATAGAGAAGCTGGTTTTTCAGAAATTTTGAATAGTCCAGTGTTTAAAAATTTTATAGTCAGCGAGGATGGAAAGACGTCTGGAATAATTGTTTACATTAAACAAGATAATAAATTTAAAACATTAAAAAATAATAAAGAAATACAAAATTATAAAGATAATAAAAATAAAAGGAACAGTGAAAATATAAAAGAAATAAGAGATATCATAGGTGAATATACCAAAAATTCTAAAATTTATTTAGGTGGTATTCCAATGATAGCTAACGATATGATGTCATTCATAAAAAATGATATTGTAGTATTTGGAATAGGTGTATTAATTTTTATCATTTTAACACTCTGGTTTGTTTTTAAAAGGGTAATTTGGATTATAGTTCCAATAGCATGTTGTATATTTTCAGTTATAGCAATGTTAGGTGTATTAGGTTTATTAGGTTGGAAAGTGACAGTAATTTCCTCAAACTTTATTGCTCTAATGCTTATTTTAACCATGGCAATGAATATACATATTAGCACTAGATTTTTACAATTAAGAAAAGACTTCCCCGAATTGAAAAAAGATAAAATTATTGAAATGACAACTAAGAAAATGTTTTTACCAATCTTATATACCGTAATGACAACAATTTGCGCATTTATGTCATTAGTATTTAGTGAAATAAAGCCCGTTATTGATTTTGGATGGATGATGACTTTGGGCTTACTAACTTCCATGATAACCACCTTCACTTTACTTCCATGTTTACTAAATGTTTTTAATGAGAAAAATAACTTTGAATTTAATCAAATAAATAAGTCAAGAATAACAAGTTTCCTAGAGATGGTAGCATCTAAAAATAGAAATATAGTTTTTGCAAGTAGCATTTTAATAATTTTGTTTAGTTTTTTTGGTATTTCAAAACTTAAAGTGGAAAATAGTTTTATTAATTATTTTGATAAAGACACTGAAATATACAAAGGAATGAAATTGATTGATGATAAGCTGGGGGGAACAACTCCACTAGATATAATAATTAAATTTCCCAATGACATGGCTGATAATAGTGACGAAGATGATGATTGGGGTAATGATAATGATAATACTAAATATTGGTTTACAAAGGATAAAATAGATAAAATAAATAAAGTGCATAATTACCTAGAAAAATTAGAACATGTAGGTAAAGTTTTATCTTTTAGTTCAGTGTTAAAGGTCGCTGAAAGATTAAATGGTAACAAACCTTTAGGAAGTCTAGAAATGGGTATTTTATATACTAAATTACCTGATGATATTAGAAACGAGATTGTATCACCTTATATTTCAATTGAAAATTCAGAGGCTAGAATAAATTTAAGACTAAAAGACTCTAATGATACACTTAGGAGAAATGATTTTATTAGTAAAATAAATAATGATCTTAAGAATGAACTAAATTTAAAAGAGGATGAATATAGGTTAGCTGGGGTATTAATTATATTTAACAACTTGTTACAAAGTTTATTTAAATCTCAGATTTTAACATTAGGCGTTGTTATGATTGGTATTTTATTAATGTTTGTAGTGCTATTCAAGAATTTAAAGTTAGCACTTATTGGTATAATTCCAAATTTTATAGCTGCTTTTTTTATATTGGGAATCATAGGAATATTTAATATTCCTCTAGATATGATGACAATCACAATTGCTGCTATAACTATAGGGATTGCCGTAGATAACAGTATTCATTATATATATAGATTTAGAGAGGAATATAATAATTTACAAGATTATAAAAAAACTTTGAAGACATGTCACTCAACAGTAGGAGTTGCAATTTTAAATACCTCTGTAACAATCGTATTTGGATTTTCTATATTGGTTTTATCAAACTTCATACCAACTATTTATTTTGGTATTTTTACAGGACTTGCCATGTTGCTAGCTATGTTATTAGTATTAACACTTTTACCTAGTTTTTTAATTACCTTTAAACCTTTTGATGTAAAAAATTAATGGAATTAATAAAAGATATTGTAAGTTATCTATCTTTTTTTGATTTAGGATATCTAATTATAACATTACTTTCTTTAATAAAATGTACTAGACAAGGTTTTGTTTTAAGTATTTTAGCTGCCAGCAAATGGTTATTTGCATACATCGTAACACTATTTTTGTTTCCAAAAATCAAACCTTATATAAATGGATTGTTAGATAATGAGTATGTTTTAGATGTTCTTCTAGGAATTAGTATTTTTATAGTTGTAATATTTATAATTTTACTTGTTAATAGAAGTATAAAAAGAGCAGTAAGATATACTGGGTTAGGTAATTTAGATAAAATATTTGGTTTTTTTTTTGGATTCGTTCGGGGGTACATAATTTCCGTATGTATTTTTTCAACTATAAATATAGTATACAATTCAGATAGATGGACAATAAACCCAGAAAAATCATTGAGTTTTGAATGGGTTGAAAAAGGCAGCAACTATCTTATAAATGGTTTTCCAACCCAAAAAGAATATGAAGAAACTAAGGAAAAAATTGAAAATATATAATCCTAAATTGAAAGAGGAGTGTGGAGTCTTTGGTATTAGCAACACCAAGGATGCTTCTACAATTACGGCACTTGGTCTACATGCATTGCAACACAGGGGACAAGAAGGTTGTGGTATTGTATCTTTCGATGGAGAGAAATATCATTCGGAAAAACGATTTGGTTTGGTGGGTGATAACTTTAATAACGAAGATGTTATAAAAAAATTACCTGGAAATTTTGCGATTGGTCACAACCGATATAGTACAACAGGAGGTACAACGCTAAGAAATGTCCAGCCATTTTACGCAGATACGAATGCTGGTGGTATAGCTGTGTCTCATAATGGAAATCTTACGAATGCAATAACATTAAGAAATAAGATGGTTGAAGATGGATCAATATTTTACACCACTTCGGATACAGAAACAATTGTAAAGCTAATTGCTAAATCTAAAAGATCGAGAACAATTGATAAAATTGTTGAAACCTTGTTCCAGATTCAGGGCGGATATGCTTTGGTTATGATTGCACAAAAAACATTAATAGGAGTTAGAGATCCTTATGGAATAAGACCTTTAGTAATTGGTAAATTAAAAAACTCTTATGTATTCACATCTGAAACTTGTGCGTTGGATATTATTGGTGCAAAGTTTATTCGTGAAGTAGAAAATGGAGAAATTGTTTATATTGAAAACGATAAATTAAAAAGTTTAAAACCATTTCCTCAAAGAAAAAAAAGACCATGTATTTTTGAATATATTTATTTTTCTAGACCAGATAGTTTACTTAACGGAATTACAGCCTATGAATATAGAAAAAAACTTGGTGCCGAATTATCCAAAGAAGATGATATTAATGCTGATTTAGTGGTTCCGGTTCCAGACTCTGGTAATGCTGCAGCCATAGGTTACGGCCAATGTAGAAATTTAAAGTTTGAGTTAGGTCTAATAAGAAATCATTATGTTGGAAGAACTTTTATTGAACCAGCCCAAAAAATAAGAAGTTTAGGTGTCAAATTGAAGCTAAATGCAAATCAAACATCAATAAAAGATAAAGTAGTTGTTTTGGTTGATGACTCACTTGTTCGTGGAACAACCTCCCATAAAATAGTAAACATGTTATACGATAGTGGTGCCAAAGAGGTTCATTTAAGAATTGCATGTCCAGAAATTAAATATCCGGATTTTTATGGAATTGATATGCCTTCAAAAAAAGAGTTGCTAGCTGCAAATATGTCTGTTCCGGAAATTTGCAAGTATGTTAATGCAAAAAGTTTAAAATTTTTATCTATAGAGGGATTGTATAGAGCTATAGGATTTGAGAGAAGAAATAAAGATTATCCACAACTAACTGATCACTATTTTACTGGAGAATATCCAATTAAAATAATAGATGAGCTTGGTGAGGAGAAAATAACACAGTTATCATTATTAAGCGCAGGGTCAAACAATTAAATGAAAAAGGTTAGTTTTACAAAAATGAAAGAGGGTACTAAAGAGGACTATTTATTGTTAGATAAACATGAACAAATATATGTTAATCAAACTGCAGATAGAATAATAAATTTTATGAAAGGATTAACTGAAACTTTAGATGGTTATCAAGTTAGCCGATTAGAACATTCTTTGCAAAGTGCAACAAGAGCTTTTAGGGCAGGAGAAAGTGAAGAGATGGTCGTAGCAACATTATTGCATGATTTAGGAGACGAATTAGCCCCTATGAACCACTCTGAATATGCTGCTAGTATTTTAAAACCATACGTATCAGAGAAGACACATTGGATTATAGAAAAACACGGAGAATTCCAAGCGTACTATTATGCTCATCATTTAGGCAAAAACAGAAATTTAAGAGATAAATATAAACATCATAAATATTTCCAAGCAACAATCGATTTTTGTGAAAAATATGATCAATCTTCCTTCGATCCAAAATATGATAGTTTGCCATTAGACTATTTTGCCCCAATGGTTAGAAGAATTTTTTCAAGAAAACCCTACAGTCATTTTTAAATTGTCTAATCAACTAAAATATGAAAATAGTCCATATTTAAAACAGCATTCTGAAAATCCTGTAAGTTGGTATGCTTGGAACAAGAAATCACTTGAAATTGCAAAGAAAGAGAGAAAACCAATATTTCTAAGCGTTGGGTATGCAACTTGCCACTGGTGCCATGTCATGGCACATGAAAGTTTTGAAAATTGTGAAATTGCAGAAATCCTTAATAGAGAGTTCATTAATATTAAGGTTGATAGAGAAGAAAGACCTGACTTAGACTCAACTTACCAAAAAAGTTTAGCTATATTGACTGGAGCTCAAGGCGGTTGGCCATTATCAATGTTTTTAGATGAAAATGCTGTTCCATTTACAGGCGGCACGTATTTTCCTCCCCAGGAAGTGGGAGGTAGGCCAAGTTTTAAGAATATAATTTTAAACGTTTCAAAAGTTTATAAAGAAAATAGAGAAAAAATTATTTCCCAAGTATCTGAATTAAAATTAGTTTTTAAAGATTTAAATAGAAAAAATGCAGTTCTCAAACAAGATTTAAAACCATATGCAGAAAAAATTTTGCAATATATTGACGAACAAAACGGAGGTTTTAAGGGATCTCCAAAGTTTCCGCAATTTTATATTTTTCAGACCTTATTATATTTTTATAAAACTACTCGTGAAAAAAAATTCATAGATCCAGTTATTAAATTACTAAATAAAGTTTCTTCAAAAGGAATATATGATCATTTAAAAGGAGGAATTTCAAGATACACAGTTGATGATAAATGGAATATTCCCCATTTTGAAAAAATGCTTTATGATAATGTTCAATATGTAACTCTAATCACTCATTACTTAGGGATTAAAAACTCTGATTATCTTAAAAAAAAACTCATACAAACTATGAATTTTATAAACAATGATTTTAAAACGGATGATTATTTGATTGGATCTGCGCTTGATGCAGACAGTGAAGGTATTGAGGGAAAATACTACACATGGGATTATAATTTGACAAAAGAAATATTAAAAGACAAATTTGATTTATTTAAAAAATTTTTTAATATTACAGAAGAGGGAAATTTTAAAGGTTTAAACATCTTAAGTGAAAAAGAAAATATAAAAATTAGTAGCGAAGAACAAAAGAATTTAAATATTGCTATTCAAGTTTTAAATAATGAAAGAGATAGAAGAATAAAACCTTTCTTTGATAATAAAGAACAAACTGATTTAAATTGTTACTGGTTTTATTCAAATATTTTTGCATCATTAATTTTAAGTGATGAAAATAAATATAATAGTACAATTAAATCAATTAAATTTTTGATAAATAAATTCGATAAAAAAATATATCATTGTTTCAACAAAAATTCGGCAGAAGTTAATGTTTTTTTAGAAGATTATGTTTATTTACTTCAATTGTTAATGACTTTGTATGAGTTTGAAAATGACTCTAGTTCTTTAGAAAAATGCAAGTTATTAGCAGAAGAGGTATGGGAACTATTTTTAAACAAAGATAATAATTTTCTACAAAAAAATACTGTCTATGATAATGATCTATTTGTTAGTCCGGTTGATATTGTAGATAATAACATTCCAAATGGTAATAGTATTTATTTGATGATCTGTAATAAACTTAAGAATATAACTGGAAATAAAAATTGGAAACTTAAAATAGATTTATTAAGTAAAACATACCACTCTTATATTAATTTCAACTACTCACAGATGTTCAGTTATATTAAAATTTTGGATATTTGTGAAAACGATATAACAGTTACCATTTATGGATATTATAAAAAAAATAAGAATTTGATAAAACAAATTAATAAAATTTTTATGGGCGATGCGACTATAATACATAAAGATTCTAGCGAAGATTTTTGTGTTGTTATATGTAGAAATCAGACATGCTCTCATAAACTGAGAGATTTAAATGAAATAAGTAAGTATATGGATAGCTTATTTGATGTTCAATAAATTTTCTGATCAACAAAAAGGCTCAATTTTAGCATTTGTTGGAGTTATGTTTATAACTCCCGACTCTCTGTTAATAAGGTTATCAAATGTAGATACTTGGAGTCTCTTATTTTATAGAGGGGCGATACCATTTTTAGTAGTTTTGCTTGGTCTACTTTTATTTTATAAAAGTAAATTTCTAAATGCATTAATTAAAATTGGAAAAATTGGAATATTATATATAATTAGTTTTTCAATTTGTAACATTACATTTATAATATCTATTCAAAACACAAATGTTGCAAATACATTGATAATGGTTGCTATGGCTCCTATGCTCTCAGCGATTTTAGCATCGATATTTTTAAAAGAGCAAAGTAATAATGAAACATGGATAGCAATTTTTATAACTTTTTTAAGTGTTACTTTTATATTTTACGATTCAATCCAACTTGGAAATATAAAGGGAGATTTATTTGGTTTTATTACAGCTATAGGTTTAGCAATTAATGCAAACTTAGCAAGATTTGCAAAAAAAATTGATTTAGTGCCTTCTGCAGTTATAGGGAAACTATGTGTTGCAATATTTTCTATGTTTTTTGTGGAAACCTTTGAATTAACGGATGCAGATCTACTTCTTGTTCCTTTAATGTGTGTGATGTGTGTAGCTGTTCCATTTGTACTAGTAACTATAGCACCAAGATTTATAACCGCCCCCGAAGTAAACCTATTTTTTTTACTTGAGGTAATATTGGGACCAATATGGGTATGGATGATTATTAAAGAAGAGCCAAGTTTAAAAACTATTATAGGTGGCTTTATAATAATAATCACAATTGCAATTCATTCATTTTTAGCCTTGAAAAAAGCACAAATTAAAACTAATTAGCGTAAAATTAAATAAATTTATGCATAAAGAAATAAAAAAATCATGGGCTTTGTTTACAGGAATTGGGATAATAATGATAGCACATGGACTTCAAATACAAGTGATGGGTATAAGGTCTGTTGTAGAAGACTTTAATATTATTACAACTGGAGTTTTTATGTCTGGATATTTTGTGGGATACTTTGTAGGTTCGAAAATTACTCCAAATCTGGTTTCAAAAGTTGGGCACATTAGAGTTTTTGCTGCATTTGCCTCGATGGCATCCTTAAGTGCATTACTTGCTGTTGTTTACGTCAATCCGTTTATGTGGACTATCAGTAGATTTATAACTGGAATTAGTCTAGTAAGCTGTTACATAGTTTGTGAAAGTTGGTTGAACGATAGAGCTAGTAACAAAAACAGAGGACAAATTTTGTCTGCCTACATGATCGTTTTATATACTGGACTAGCAATCGGAATGTTATTATTAAATCTCAGTAGTCCAATAAACTACGAACCTTTCATTTTAGTATCTATTTTGTTATCTTTAGCTTTAGTGCCGATACTGTTGACAAAAAGATCCGCACCAAAATTTAAAAAAATTAGTACAATAAGTGTAAAAGAGCTATACAAAATATCTCCTCTAGGATCAGTAAGTGCTTTTTGTACAGGAATTATACATGGGGCTTTTTTTTCATTAATTGCTGTTTACGCAACAAAAGCCAACTTCACTTTGTTAGAAACATCAATTTTATTATTTATATCTACCATTTCAGGCGTATTTGGACAATGGCCAATAGGTTATTATTCCGACAAATACGATAGAAGAACAGTAATTGTTTTAACAACTTTTGGTGCTGCTGTTTTATCATTTTGCTCAATATTGACTGCGAATGAACCCATAGAAAATATATATTGGCTTTCTGAATTTGACTTTAAAAAATTACTATTTTTTATATTTGTTGGGCTCTATTCAAGTCTATGTTTGCCATTATTTTCGCTTAATCTAGCACATACAAATGATTATGTTGCAAAAGAAAAATTTGTTGCAGCTGGAGGAGGTTTGCAATTAATATTTGGTTTTGGTGCAATTAGTGGACCAATACTTTGCGCCTTATTTATGCAGATATTTAATTTGAATGGTTTTTTTGTTTTTTTAATAGTTGTACATTTGATTATTGGTTTCTTTGGAGTTTATAGAATGAAAATTCGTGAAACTGTTTCTAATCCTGACTCTACATTTACACCTGTTCCTGCAACAATCACACCTGCAGGTCTTGAACTAGATCCTGATGCTCCAGAAACTTTGGATAAATACTATTCTAAAAATTAATTTTATTGATTAGGAAAATAATCTTTTAAATTACCCTCTCGATAAACATCAGCTGTACTACAATGTAATCCACCCCCAAAAGCGTAGGCATCTCTTAAATCAACAGGTATAACTTCCATACCAAGTTTATCTAATTGTTCAGCTTGATAAATTTCACTCTTTTCAACACATACAGTTTTTTGATCTAAAGATAAAACATTCATTGATAACCACACTGAAGAATAGCACAGAGGTGGTGGTGAATTATGAGCTGGTTTTGCCGCATCTATTATTTCCCAATCATTATCTTCAAATAACTTTCTTTGGTCTGGTGGAAGTCTTCTTTGGGGGTTATTTAATATTAATCCTTCTCTTAAAGGCGTAAAAGTTGCATCAATATGTATCGGATATGGATCTCCAGGGAAATTGACTGCGTGAATTCTGTGGTTACTAAAGTGTCTTTTCAACCATTCAATTCCTTTTAGATTTGTTGTAAATCCATGTTGGACAACTAGATCTTTTCCAAATCTTAAAATATCTGCAGCATCAAATAATGGCTCTTCTTCTGTTGTCACAAAAAATTTTTTTTTTGTCCACTCTAATCTTTTTTTAACCCCAATGCTATCTGATAGATAATCTTTTCTATAATCTAAATCTGTAAGTCTTGGTTTGGGAGCTGTCTCATGTTTCATATTTGGATCCTCGTTAAAATATTTCTGCAGTAATGGTCTGTAATTTAAATATTCAAACCATCTGCACCTATAACTCATAGTTGCTTCAAGCATTTCATTTCCTACAGTCAAAATGATATCTCTTGCCGGCATACACCCAAACATTGTATCAGCTTGCCAGTCAGGCGTAGATATTTTTTTGTTATGATCTATAGATACTGGCCTATCGACCTTAATATCTCTTTTAATTAATATACTCTCAAAATTATCTAATAGTTCATTTGCTCTGTCCACAGTGTCCTTTTTACGTGGACCGTAGTTGCCCCTCATATCAGAGTTCTCTGGGACTTTAGCGTCTAATGCTGGCTCTGGCGCTGGTATACATGTGCCATCTGCTTTTCCTAAAATTACGTGTTTTAAAGGGTCCCATTCATTCCAACTGTTAACAATAGTTTTGCTCATATTAGTTAAGAGCTATATATCTTTTATTATTTTGCATAATTAAACTATAGTAAAAAATAGATAAAAAAATTAAAAATCCACCAATTATTGTATTATTTGATGGTATCTCGTTGACACCAAGCCAAGGTAGCCAAACCCAAAAAATACCACCTATTACCTCTGTTAATGATAACAAGGTCAATTCTGTTGCTTGTATAAATTTTGATCCGATTGAATAAAGAATTAGTCCAATACAAACCAATACACCGTGTGTAGCAAACAAGGCTTGATTTTTTCCACTTGATAGAAAATTTAAGTCCTGGCTTATGATCATTATTGCTGAAATGAAAGCACATAAAAAACCAGCCAAAGATACGGTTGTAAATTTTGGTGTCTCCCTCCTCCATCTTAAAGATACAGAAAAAATAGCAAATCCAAGTGATGAAAATAAACCAAAAAATAATCCTGAAATGGAACCTGTATTTTGGTTTCCAAATGCCATAATTAAAATTCCAATTGATGCAACACTTATTGAAATCCATACACTTAAAGAAATCTTTTCGTTTAAAAAAAGGAAACTTAATAAAGCTGTTATAAATGGCATTGAAGCTAAACAAAGTAAAGTAACTGCGGCAGATGTGTTTGTAATAGACCAGATAAAGGAAATCATTGCTAAAGCAAGACCTGATCCACCAATAACACCAGATAACCCGATTTTTAAATAATTTTTATAAAACTTATTTCCCTCCTCAAAATATAAAAAAACATTTAATAATACAAATATCACAACTCCTCTGGTGAATAAATATTGCCAAGGAACTGAGCTTACACTATCGATATTCTTGACCACATAGGGCCCAAAAGACCAAAGAATTCCAGCTAATAAAACAATTGGTATTGCCACTTTTTGGTTTCTAAGTTCAATCATTATCAAAATTTATTACTAATTTTTTTTCTATACAAGAAAATAAATATTAAATATTCATATATTACGTTATAAAATTAATCATATATGGATTTAAAAATTATAAAAATAGCGTCAGATACAAATTTTGCTAAAAAATTAAATATATTCACTCATAAAGGTGTTAAAAAAAATACTATGTGTGGTGATTTTATAATTATAAAATTATTTGTTAAAAATAAGATAATAAAAGATATTGGGTATGAAAGTGAGTCATGTATTTATTGCCAAGCGGCTGCTAGTTTACTTTGTAAACATCTAATTAATAATAGACTTAGTAATATAAACAAAATTTTAAATTCTATTGAAGAATTTTATAATAATGAAAATTTTGTTATCAAAAATAAATTAAATAAATTATATAATAAGAAAAATTTTAAAAGAAAAGAATGTATTTTTTTACCTGTAAGAGCTATTTCTCAAGCTATAAAAAAGTAAATTATCCAATTATAAAATTATTTTTTACCATAAGACCAATACCAATTCCTAATATTAACGCTAAAATTAGTCTTGTTCTTCTATTCATTTACTGTTTTTTTACGAGTAATAACATTAAAAATTTTTGTTTTTATGGTTTCCCATAACCTTGCCATTCCTAATGGTTCGTAGATCATAAATATTATCATTAAAACACCAAAAACAACTTGTTCAATTGCTGATATAATTGTGGCGTCAACTGCACCATGGAATACATTATTTCCAATATAATTAAGTAACACTGGGAATAACAAGATAAATCCTGCTCCAATAAATGCGCCATTTATTGTCCCTAGACCACCTAATATAACCATAAATAGAACTTTAAAAGATAATTTAATATCAAATGCTACTGGCTCTAATGATTTTAAATATGTAAATGCGAAAAGAGCTCCAGCAACACCACAATAAAATGAACTTATTGCAAACGCTTGTAATTTTGTTTTAAGCAATGATACTCCCATTGACTCTGCGGCTATATCCATGTCTCTTACTGACATCCAATTTCTT
>MDTG01170215.1_pt1 | contig 24806 bp, 19 predicted proteins | sample 811421 | NCBI WGS metagenome assembly MDTG01 (sample SAMN05326645, study PRJNA326480) | marine metagenome | isolation source: seawater | place: Pacific Ocean: South East | collected 2011 | reverse complement strand
TCTCTTTCTGAAGAGGACCAGGCCAGTCTCTCCGACATTGGGACGAGACTCGAGGATCCACGTCGATCCCTCGCATGGTCGGAATCATCCGAGTCCTGAAGACTCGAATTACAAGGAGACTCATGTCATCCCAGTCGAAGCCAAGCAAGGACGGATCTCTCCAGACCGTGACAAAGGGTGTTTCCGGCGAGCCTCCGGTTCGCTACATCTCTCGTCCCGTGCGCGCCGCACAGACACCCGATCCTCTGAGTGATTTCCTGCGCCTCGTCGGTTTCATCGCCACGATTCTGGTGATCTCCCTGCTCCTGGTCGCCGTGATCGGTCTGATCGGCGTTCGACTGGGCTTCGAGCCGTCCATCGGTCTGCCGACTCGTTCGATGGGATGGAGTGATTTTCTGATTAATGGATTCGAGATGACTCGGACGCTTCCCGATGTCATCACGCTCGTCGGCAATCAGCAGATCCTTCTTCCCGTACTGGGATTCATGTTGATCGGAACTCCCGCGGCCCTGCTTGTGATCGCCCGTCCCCGTGTTCCCGGTGGCCCCGCACTGTCTGCCCAGGTTCAGGGCCTGGCTCTGGCGGGCTCTCTGTTTTCAACGCTCTTCTACGTCGGTTCGGCCATCTGGCTTGCCGGTCCCTGGAGAACCGAAGGCCTCGACAGCAGCCGGATCGTCACCGATGGATACGCATCCTGGTTCGAATCCTTCATTCTGATCTGTGGCGTGGATGCCTTTCTGCTCTGCGCGATGGTGCCCTGGCTCGTCTTCGCCTTTCGCCTGCCCTTGTTTCGAGAGTTGCAGTTCGCCACGCGAGCGATCGCTCTGGTCGGATCCATCTTCATTCTGTTCGGTGCATCGATCTCGATCGGATTCCACAACGGCTTGATGAAGCCCCGTCTGATCGATGATTCCAACTCGGTGTTCGCAGGCACCGTGGGTGACGATCTTCTCGTCGTCGAGCTTGATCAGGTGACCTGGAGGGCGTCATACGTCTTCATCGAAGCGGACTCCTTCCGTTTCCAGGGCATGAGCTCCTTCGATCGACTTCTGCGTTCCGATTCGCGCTGATCAGACCGACGTGCCGCCTCTGCCGTATCGCTCGACGGCCTCGTTGACGATTCGATGGACTCCAAGAGGACCTGGGACCATTTCCCAGACCACTTCGAAGGTACCACTGCCCGCGGTCGCGAAGGCCACGGTGCCCATGCCGAGGATCCGTTCGACCAATCGGGTGAAGATGGCGGAGTGCTGAATCCGGTTGAGCGGTGCTTCGATGATCGAAAACTGAAAGACGCCGCGCCTGACGATGATCCTGCGATCGGTGAGCACGTAGATTCGATTGGCCCAGTCAAGTAGTTTCCAGACCAGTCTGATGGTGATCCCTGCGGCCAGCGCGGGGAAGACCTGGGTCTCCGGGACATCGATCGGAGCCCAGACCTGATGTCCCAGCCACGCGAAGAAGAGTGCGATCGTGATCATCAGAAGATAGGCCCAGCCGCCATCGATGAGCACGAACCAGGGGCTCGGACGTGCAACCAGAAGTACGATCTCACCGTCCTGGAGAAGTTCCTCGACACTTGCTGAGACCACGGATTGCTCGCTCTGTTCCGAGGTGGCCTCCGCAAGGCAGGCATCCTTCGGCGGCATCTTCGACTCAGTCATCATCAAGACCTTTCAGCGTGCCGATGAAGGGCAGGTTTCTGTAGAGACCGTCATGATCGAGGCCGTATCCGACGACGAATTCATCGGCGATTTCAAACCCTGCATATTCACATCCGACCTCATGGGAGCGTTCGACCTGCTTGTCCAGCAGGACGCAGGCTCGGATCGATCTCGGTTCGACGGCTTCCACCAGCCGGCGAAGCATCGAAAGCGTTCCACCCGAATCGAGAATGTCATCCACCAGGACGACGTGTGAGTCCCTGAGAACCTCGGGAATCGGAGTCTGCAGGTGCGCGCCACGACTGGTCGTGGCCGTGCCCGGATAGCTCTGGACCGTGACCGGCGCGATGCGAAGCGGCAATTTCAATTGGCGGATGAGATCGGAGACGAACAGCATGGATCCCGTCATGATCGGAACCAGCGTGATTTCGCCCTCGAGGGGCCCGAGGTCATGTTCGATCTGGTTGGCGAGTTCCATCACTCTGCGAGCGATTCTCGCCTCGTCGATCAGCACGGTGATGTCACCCTGATCGATCGTTTTCTCAGTCCTGTCTGGTTCCCGGCTCATTTAAAACCCTCCCTGTGAAGAGTGGTCGCGTCAGCTGCAGGCGACCCGGATCTGCTCGTAGAGATCCTCGGAGGTCCTGGCCGCATAGGCCTGACTCCGGAACCCTTCGTCGTTCATGAGTCTGCTGATTCTGCCCAGCGCTTGAATGTGTTCCGCGATCCTGTCGGATGGAGACAGGAGCAAGGCGATCATCTTGACGGGTTTCTGGTCGATGGAATCGAATTCGATGCCAGTGGGAGCCACGCCGATCGCCATGATCAGGTTCTTGAGATACTGGCTCTTGCCATGGGGAATCGCCAGACCCTGCCCGATACCGGTCGATCTCTGGATCTCCCGTTCCCAGACGACCCTTTTCATCTCCTCGGGATCGGGAAGACTGCATTTATCCGCGAGGCGATCGACGAGCGCGTCGATCGAATCTCTTTTGTTGTCCACCTCGAGAGGAACGATCACCGAATCCGGGGTGAGGAATTCCAACAACGAGATTGCATGTGAAGAACTCATGATCGACCACCTTGTCTGAGGGGAGGCATCCTACCCCCTCATGATTCGTTCTGCTCGTCGTGATCGAGGTTCAACCGTCAATCGATGACCAGTTCGCAAGAAGTCTTGCGAGGTCGGAACCGGAGACGAAACCGTCTCCGTCGAGATCGTAGAGCGTGCTCGAAGATCCCCATGTCGCCAGCAGCAGGGAAAGATCGAATCCCGTCACCAGGCCGTCACCGTTGTAATCGCCCACCAGCTCTTCCTTCGGTTCCGAATCGTCGGCCTGTGAGAAGATCATGATCGAATACGGTGCGATCTTGATCACGGCACTGTCCGCCATTCCGTCCCAGTCGGCATCCTGGGTCAGCACGACTTCGGAGCCGTATCCGCCGAAGTCGGAATCGTACGTTTCGTCGTCGCTGTTGAAGAGGCAGTGCCATGCTCCGGACCTCGGCATGCCGATCCGGTAGTTTCCCCACGTCGTGTTGGAGAAATTGGCCAGCACGACGACATCGTCACCGACGCCTCCCTCGTACCAACGGTGGTAGGCGATCACCTTGCCCGAATCGTTGAGGTGATGGACGTTCAATCCGAAGCCCTTGAGTCCCTTGGACGACTCTGTCAGATTCCGACGAAGCTCGATCAGCCTCGCATACATGTCCCGGATTCCCGAGAACGTCTCCAGACGTTCCCAGTCAAGAGGCACTTCGTCCCTGAAATATTCGTCCTCGAGGAACTCCTGTCCCTGGAAGATCATGGGAATCCCGGGAGTCGAGAAAACCACTCCTGCGGCAAGCGTCGATCGTTTCTTGGCGAAGTAGCTGGTTGCGTTTCCGGGATCGATCTCCTCCGGAACCCGGGCGCGTCCGTTGGCGACTTCATCATGACTTTCCGTGTAGACGACTCTCTGGGTGGGATCGCCGTTGTAGTTGAAGCCGATCGCGTCCCGGACGCTGTACATGGATCTGTCCGAATCATTGATCGCCTCGACCGCGCCGCGGATCGGATGAAAGAACATCGCATCCCACTGGCTGTCGAATCCGGCACCTCCAGCGCCGGTGTCTCGTGTGAGCCACGGATTCGAACCGAGATCCTCGGCGATCATGATGCGGCGGGGGAATGCGGCGTCGACATCGTTGTTCATGGCCTGAAGCAAAGACCATCCTTCCGGAAGCTCTCCGAAGGGTGGATCGGACATTCTGATGTACTTGGTTCCATCCATTCTGATTCCGTCCATGCGGAATTCACCAAGCCAATAGGCGACATTGTCTCTTATCCAGTTTCTGACGTTCGATTCGTTGAAATCCGGACGCGTGTCTCCCCACGGTGTGTTCGCGCGATCGTCATCATAGAAATAGATTCCGCCACGTCCGTCGCTTCCGGCACCGTCGTATTGCCAGATGTCCATGTCGTTGGGGCCGATGTGGCTGAAGACAAGATCGGCGAGCACCGCGATGCCTCGGCTGTGGGCTTCGTCGACGAATCGCTTCAGATCATCGGGACTCCCGTAGGCGTTCTCGATCGTGTAGATGTGCGAGGGGTTGTAGCCCCACGAGACATCTCCCGGGAATTCATGGAATGGCATGAGTTCGATCGCACTGACGCCCAGGTTCTGCAGATAGTCGAGGTATTCGATGGACTGCTCGAGCGTTCCGACGCCTTCCTGACCCGGCACGGTTCCGAATGTTCCCAGGTGCATCTCGTAGATCACCAGGTCGTCGAAATCCGGTGTCTGAAAGTCCGTGTTCTGCCATTCGTACGCATCGGGATCGTAGACCACCGAGTTGCCCACCGAGTTCGTCACGTCGAAGGCACGGGCATCGTTGCGTTCGAGAATTTGATCTCCCGTGTCAAATCGGAACTTGTACTGGGTGCCGGGCAGTGCGTAGGGAACCTGCACCGACCAGTAGCCACCGCCTTCCGCGAACAGGGGATGACTTTCCGGGTTCCAGAAGTTGAAGGATCCGAGGACGTTCACCTCGACGGCGTTCGGCGCCCAGACTCTGAAACTGACCCCTCGGGTTGAGCCGGCTTGATAAGGGAACGCACCAATTCCTTCGATCTGCGAAGGCCCGTCCTGAACTCCTTGGGCGTTGCTGGCTCCAAGTCCAAGACAGATGGCGCATGCCGTGAGGAGACTGTGGTGTTTCAATCGCATAGGGCCAGAATAGCTCTCTTGGACTCGACTGACCACGCAAACCTCTTCATTCAGTCGATGGTGTCTCAAGATTCATCACTTTCGCTCGTGACACCATGTTTATTGGGCCGCATCTCCGTCCAATCCCCGCCTGATTTCCTTCAAATGCTCTGGATATGGTGGCAATACATCATTTCATGCTTGATGGCCCGCTTGTCCTTGCTTAGCTTGAGAGTCGCATTTTGACGTGATATGCGCGGCTTTCGCTCATCTATCCCCACTGTCGGGAATGTCCACTGTCCGTGACCTTGATCAGGATCGTTCTGGAGATTGAAGATGTCCCTCATGCACCGTTGTCTCTCGTTTTCCGCTCTTGCATCGGTATCACTCACCTCGTTGGCTGCAGCGCAGCTTTCCTCCATCGATGGGATGACCCAGGTGGACGATCCCCTTCTTCCGCTCCTGCAGCAGCAGTTCGTGAGCACGCAGTTCGGGGACAACGACGACCCGGATCCATTCAACTCGAACGGCTCGGAGCTGTGCGGTGTCTCCGCAACGGTCTCCGATGGACTGCTCTACATCTTCATTCCGGGCAATCTTGAAACCAATTACAACAAGTTCGACCTGTTCCTCGACTTCGATGAATCAGTCGGGCAGAACGTGCTTCGGGTCGACAATCCCGATGTCGATTTCGGCGGTCTCAACGCCATGGGTGGCAGTGTCATCAGTGGCGCGCCCGGCATGAGATTCGATGACGGATTCACCGCCGACTTCTACATCACGATCGGCATGGGAGTCGACGGCAAGGGCTTGAACCCCGCCATATACGCCAATGCCGCGCAGATCCTCACCGATGGCGGTGGCGTGGGCATCTATCTCGGGAGCAGCATCGACAACCCCAACGGCTTCGGTGGAATACTCAGTGACACCGGCATCGAGCTGGCCGTCGACAATTCGAACATCGCGGGCGTCTCCGGCGGCACGGAGGCTGCGCCTCCCGACGTCGCTGACGGCGTCACGACCGGCATCGAGATTCTGATCCCGCTTGCGCAGATCGCCCCGGGTTATGTCGCGGGCAGCGGAATGCGTCTCTGCGCCATGATCAACAACAGCAGCCATACCTTCACGTCCAACCAGATCCTCGGCTCCCTCGAAGCACCTTCAGACAATCTCGGAGAGACCCGTCTCGTCGACTTCAGGGCGATGCCCGGTTGCCAGTTCGTGGCGTTCGACGGTGACGACACGACGTACGAGTGTGGATGTGACGATTGCAATGGTGGTGGTGGGGATCCACCCGCACCCAACGTCGTCATGGATGGTTTCGCCGACGGTTCCTACGGATCCCCGCTTGCGGTTCAGGATACTCAGACCGGATTTGGTGACGCATCTCTAGGACTTCCCGATCTCTGTGATGGATCCGAACTCGATGCGATCTACGGTTTCATCGATGACGAGCGGCTCAACCTTCTCGTCGCCGGAAATCTCGAATCCAACTACAACAAGCTGCATATCTTTCTCGATTACTCCGATGGAGGCCAAAACAAGCTTCGTGGTGACAATCCCGGAACCAACTTCAACGGCTTGAACGTGATGGGAGACGATGGTTCCGGAAACGGTCTCCAGTTCGATTCCGACTTCACCCCCGACCTCTGGTTCGCGGCAGACTGCGGTGGTGACACCACCATTGGCATGAACGCTTCGCTGGCACAGGTCCTGACCGAAGGCGGTGGAGTCGGCACGTTCCTCGGAAATGCTGTCGTCGATGGCGGTCTGGTTCAAAGCCTCAACGGCATCGAGGTCGCTTTGAACAACTCGAACGTCCTGGGCGTCGATTCCGGCAGCGAGCTTTCGGATGGCTCGGGTGTCTCGACCGGTCTTGAAGTCTCGATACCGCTTCAGCTTCTCTCGGGATTCGTGAGCGGGGAAGAGATCAAGGTCTGCGTCTTCATCACCAGTTCCGAATACAACTTCATGTCCAATCAGGTGCTCGGCGGTCTTGGTGGCAGTGAGAATCTCGCTCAGACCAACCTCGTCGATTTCTCGTCCATCGATGGTGAACAGTTCGTCCTGGTCGGCGAAGGCGGTGCCCCCGTCTGTCCCGGTGACCTCGATGGTGATTCCTTCATCGGTGGTGCGGACCTGACACTGCTGCTGGGCTCCTGGGGAACCAAGTCGCCCGAGGCCGACCTCGATGGTGATGGAATCGTCACAGGTGCGGACCTCACGATCCTGCTCGGTTTCTGGGGTCAGAACTGCGAGTGACACGGGGGGCGACGACGGCTCGTCCGGATCAGGCGATTCGGCCGGTTCCGGGATAGATTCGGCGGACCTCCGCCGTGTCCAGGTCGATCGCACCACCGGGGATCCTTCCCAGAATCTCCTTGAAGGCCTTCATGGTCGCGACTCTGCGTTGCGGTCCGAGTGGCAGCAGCAGATAGATCATGCCATCCTCGCAGGCCTCTCTGATTCTGCGGAAGTAGTTCATGTCCAGCATCCGGACTTCCGAGCAGACCTGCTCGTAGCGCGCCGCAGGTTCGTCCTGCCATCCCCTCGGCATCATGGAATCGATGTCGATGTCCTCGTGATCCCGGCCATGGAAGCGAAAGAAGCGATACGCCATCTCACTGAGATTGACGATGACCTGAATCCGATTCTGGCCCTTGAACTTTCTGACGCAGAACCGACTCTGGGAAGGCTGTTGATTCACGTAGATCTTCATGCTGGTGAAGCTTCGAAGGTTCGCACCGAGCTTCTTCTCGAAGGTCTCGGCGGCCATCCCGAACACCTCGTGTCGCAGTCTGGCGTCCTGCGGAGTCATGATCAGCATCTCACCGTGTGATTTGGCGGCATTGCGCACCGTCTCGACGAGCTCGGTGTCCTCGTTCAGCTTCTCAAGCTTCTTTCGCAGTTCCGCGACCATGTGATGCGAGAACATCGTCTCTTCATCTGTCGACGTCTTGATCCGCCAGTCCCTGTCCTCATCCAGCTCCGCTCCCAGTCCGACGATCCAATTCTTCTGGCTCAGATTGAGAGCGATCATGCCGTCCGTGGAGGCCTGAATGAAACCGTGATTGAACTGAGCCGTGGTCATGCCTTTGAGTTCTCAGGACTGCTGCGTGGAGAGGGGGTCTGTCCATTGGAATGTAACGAAATATCCTCATCTCTCAACCGTGCGGAGTCTCTGGTGAGCAGTGCGTGAAAGCCACCGTCGGTGTAGCTCGAGGGATCGTCACCGGGAAGTCCGGACGGTTCGATCGCTCTCGATCTGACCACTTCGGCATCGAAGCGTCTGGAGATCCAATCGACCTGTTTCTCGTTCTCCGCTTTTTCCAGACTGCATGTCGCATACAGGACGTGGGCTCCCTCTCGAAGAAGCGGGAGTGATTCCTCCACGATGCTCTTCTGCAGGGCGATCAGGGATCGCAGTCGCTCGTTGTTGAATCGATATCGGGCCTGGGAACGTCTGGGCAGAACGCCGCTGTTCGAGCACGGCACGTCCAGAACCAGCAGGTCGACCTTTCCCAGCACGTCACCAAACCGTCGTGGCTCGACGATCTCCACGTTCTCGACGTCTGCGAACGCATCCTGCAGTTCGGCTCTTCTGCCGTCGTGCGGATCACTTGCAAGGATCCGAGCATTCGGATGCAGGCGGTTGAGCTGGTGTGTCTTGGTGCCGCGTCCCGCACAGAAATCGACGATCACTTCCGGATTCAGTCCTCCGGTCAGATTCACCGACATCGCCGAAACCCGATCCTGAATGCGTCGACCATCGTCCTCGCGGAGGTGATCCGCGAGAGCTCGGTGGGAACCTTCCCATACCGCGTTGGTCCCATCCGCCTCGATCACGTTGATGGGAGCGCGGGTGAGGCAGTGTGCGGCGCGAACAAGCGTGGCCTCCCAGCCGACCGTTCCGATCCAACTGAGGACGAGGTCGTCACCCAGCGAGGCCTGCACTCCGAGTCTGACCGTGGGTTCTTCAGGAAAGACGGCCTTGGTGAGCAGCCATGCTTCCCCGTTCTCGAGCGGAAAGACGTCCCAGTGAAGCCACCACTCGGATGATCTTGGGTCATTCTTTTCGAGACGTTCCCCTCGCAGACGGATGATCGAACGGAGGACTCCGTTGACGAAACCGCCTGCTCCGGTGTTGGATCGCTTCTTGGTCCAGTTGACGGCTTCGTCCACCGCGGCATGATCGGGAACCGCTTCCATCAGGAGAATCTGAGCCGCACCCGCCAGAAGCACGCCTCTGACCTTCGGGTCGATGTTGCCCCAGGAACGTTTCAGACACGACTCGAGCAGATGCTGGAGGGAGCGCCACCGTGCGATGGTCCCGAGCTCCAGCGCTCGGGCAAAGGCTCGGTCCCGCTCATCGAGAGCCTTCGTCTCCTGAGCCTTGGATTCGATCGCAAGATCCGGAAAGCGAACCGACTGTCTCGCGAGTCTCTGGAACACGATCGAACGAGGTGTCTGTGTTTTCGGATCGGGTGGTGTACTCACGATCTGGCTCAGGAGGCCGCGTTGCAGTGACCTGCCGCGGCCTTCAGAGCCGGAGCGACGTCGGTCTTCTCCCAGCTGAAACTGCCTTCGGCACCCTCACCAGGTGTTCTTCCAAAGTGTCCGTGGGCAGCGGTCACTCGGTAGATGGGACGCTTGAGGTCGAGAGATTCGATGATTCCCTTGGGAGTGAGTCTAAAGTGCTCTCTGATGAGCTCTTCAAAACAATCGGGATCGATGTGTTCCGTTCCGAAGGTGTCCACGCACACGGACGTGGGTTCCGCGACTCCGATGGCGTAGCTGAGCTGGACTTCGCAACGATCGCAGAGTTCTGCCGCCACGAGGTTCTTCGCGATGTAGCGAGCCATGTAGGCGGCACTGCGGTCGACCTTCGAGGGATCCTTCCCACTGAACGCGCCTCCGCCGTGTCGGCCCGTACCGCCGTAGGTGTCGACGATGATCTTCCTGCCGGTGAGGCCGCAGTCGCCGTGGGGACCGCCACGCTCGAAACTGCCGGTGGGGTTGGTGTGGACGATGATGCCGTCGTGGTAGAGATCTCCAAGCACGGGCTTGATGATGTGGGTGATGATCTCCTCGCGAAGCCCACCCTGATCAGCGGTCCATTCAGGACCATGCTGGGTACTCAGCACCACGGTGTGGACGTGCTTGGGGTCGTGGCCTTCGTACTGAACCGTGACCTGGCTCTTCGCATCGGGGCGCAGGTTCGGAATCAGATTCTTTTCGCGAACTTCCTTCTGGCGTTCGACCAGGCGATGCGAGAGATCGACGGGAAGCGGCATCAGGGACTCGGTCTCGCGGCAGGCGAAGCCGAACATCAGGCCCTGATCGCCTGCGCCCTGTTCGACGTGCGCACCTTCACCTTCGCTGACGCCCATCGAGATCTCAGGTGACTGTTCATCGATGCTGACCAGCACGGCGCAACTGTTACCGTCCATGCCCTTTTCCGACGCGTCGTATCCTGTCTCGAGGACCGTTCGTCTGACCACGTCCTTGATCTCGACGTAGTTCTTGCAGGTGATCTCACCGGCCACCACGCACATTCCAGTCGTCACCATGGTTTCGCATGCCACTCGTGCTCCCGGATCGACGGAAAGCATCTCATCCAGAATCGCATCGGAAATCTGATCGGCCAGCTTGTCGGGGTGACCCACGGAAACGCTTTCAGACGTGAAGAGGTGCTTCTGGTTGGACATAGTGTTCCTTTTATTGGAATCCGGGGATTCAATTCTACGGGGCGCATTCTCATCCGTTCATCCGGAATCATGGATAAAGCGTGCGTGTTCCCGATTATATGGTCCCAAACAGTGTCTCGCAACGAACTCGGCTCTGTTAATCCCTCAGGTAGGAGTTGTTCCGTTTTCCTGGCGATCACTTCCCCTCGAGTTGCGTATCTCTTGAGGCTCGGGCCTGAACGGGGCCTATAGTTCACTTGGTTCCACCCGGCCTCCCACATTCGGAGAGACACCCATGTTCGCACTTCCCGCTCTCATCGCCCTGATGTCGCTCACGACGTCCCCGGGTGTGGTCTCAGGTGAAGCCGCGTCCTCCGAACTGATGATCAAGACCGCCACACCCATGGACGTTGGTGTGGATGCCATGGATCGCTGGGTTCTGACCGATTCCAACGGGCTTTCCACCCTCTTCCCAGAAGGACTCATCCGTTTCGCGGAATCATCTCGTTCCACCGATGGTCCACAAGCCATCTCCAGAGCCCGAATCGGAGTCGATCGCTGGATCCGGGTGACGTTGGATGCCGATGCTGATCTGGCTTCAAGCCTTGAGTCCCTGCGAGCGATGCCCGGAGTCCTCATCGCCGAGCGTGATGTGATCGGTTCCCTCGCAGACTCCGGAGATCCTGACGATCCGAACTTCAGCCTCCAATGGAACATGCGCAACACCGGACAGGTGGTTCAGGGTGTGGCCGGCGTGTCCGGCGCAGACGTGCAAGCGGTCAGCGCCTGGCAGATCAGCACCGGCGGTGCTCCGATCATCGTCGCCACGCTCGACAGTGGCACGTACCCTCATCCCGAGTTCGCCTCAAGAATTCTGCCCGGCTTGAATGCCACCAACGGTTCGACCGACACCTCGGATGTCTGCGGTGGCCATGGAACACGTGTGGCCGGAATCATCGCCGCGGCCGGAAACAACGGTTCCGGTGTCGCGGGCATCAACTGGACCGCTCAGATTCTGCCCATCATCGTCTCAGGACCGTGTTCGGTCTCGCAGTTCGATACCGCGGACGGGCTCATGTGGGCCGTTGACGAGGGTGCGCGTGTCATCAACATGAGCCTTCAGTTCTCATCTCCGACTGACTACCTGCATGATGCGATCCTCTACGCCGTCGACAACGACGTTCTGGTCGTGGCGGCCTCCGGAAACACCGGAAACAACGTCACATATCCCGGGCAATGGGAGGAGACCATCGCCGTCGGTGCGATCACCAACACCGACACTCGCTGGTCCTCCAGCTCCTATGGATCACAACTCGATCTCGTCGCACCAGGCGCGAACGTGACGTCCACCTGGCTTTCCGGAGGCTACAACAGCTCGTCCGGAACGAGTTTCGCCGCGCCTCATGTCGCCGGCGTGGCTTCGCTGCTTCTGTCGAACGACCCCGATCTGACCTCGACGGAGCTTCGTGAGATCATCATCGGATCGGCACGCGACATCAGTCTCGTCGGCTTCGATCCCTACACCGGCTGGGGGTGTCTTGACGCTCAGGCCGCTTTGGAGCAACTCGACCCACCCCTCCCCTCGGTGGACCTGAACCAGGACGGTCAGGTGAACGGTGCGGATCTCACCTTGCTGATCAATCTCTGGGGTGCATGCGCTTCCTGTGATGCCGATTTCAACGAAGATGGTTTCGTCGATGGCGCCGATCTCGTCGAACTCCTCTCTCAATGGTCATCATTGTGATTGAGCAGGCAAATCCTCGATCAAACCGTCCCCGATCCCTCTCTGCCAGCTACCATTCCCTCTCTTGGAACCTTCACCGGGAGAGATCACATGCCCATCCGAGTTGAGCTTTCGCGCATCTACATTCGTGAGATGAGCGACATCCAGATCATCGAGCTCACCGAGCTCGAGGGTACCCGTCGCTTTCCGATCGTCATCGGCCTGCCGGAGGCTTTCGCGATCGAACGCAGGCTCAAGGGCATCGACATCGCCCGTCCTCAGACGCACGATCTGCTGTCCGACATCCTGACGAAGCTGGGTGGTCGGTTCGAGAGAATCGAAATCAACGATCTCCAGTCAGGCACGTTCTACGCCGCGCTCGTGATCACTCATGATGATCGGGAGATTCGAATCGATTCCAGGCCTTCCGATGCGATCGCGCTCGGCGTCGCGAACGATGTTCCCATCTACGTTTCCGAGCATGTGATCGAAGAGGCCTCCGCTGACGACTCTCTCCTTGAAACCATGGGGGATGAGGGCGCAGGCGATCCTTTCGTCGAGAACGACGACCTCGAGAGCGGAGAGTGATTCTTGTTCTCAAGAACTGAATCCAGCCCTGCACTCGATCCTCTTCCTCAGCGTCGACTGCTTCCAAACCCCGATCTGAGTGGCCGCATCAAGGTCAGAACCGGGGACTTTCTCGTCGAGGAACTCCCTCTCTACCAGCCAGGTGGGCGTGGTGACCATCTGTACCTGTTCATTCAGAAGGAAGGCATCTCACATTCCGAGATGATCCGGCACCTCTCTCAGCGCTTCAAGGTTCGTGACCGTGACATCGGTTTCGCAGGCATGAAGGATCGCAGTGCCGTGACCCGTCAGCTGGTCTCCATCCATCTGCCCGAGTCCGAACGTCATGCCGTCGACATCGATACCGACGGGCTCAATCTCCTCTGGTCCGATCGCCACACCAACAAGCTTCGCAGAGGTCACCTCCAGGGGAATCGTTTTTCAATCCGCATTCGCGACATCGACCCACTCAAGGCCCCTCAGATCCAGACTCGCCTTCGAACCCTTTTGCGTGTGGGCGTGCCCAACTACTACGGGATTCAACGGTTCGGATATCGCTGCAACACCCACCTTCTCGGTGAACATCTGGTGAAAGGCTCGTGGGAGGCATTGGCCTCCGAGCTTCTGGGCGCTCAGGGGTCGCAGTATCCCAAGCGGCAGGTCAAGGCCAGAGAGCACTTCGATGCCGGCAACTACAAGGACAGCCTTCATCTCTGGTCTCGAAAGGAATTCGCGGAGACGACCGTGCTTCGAAATCTGATCCGTGGCGCTTCCTTCGAAAAAGCGATCGGCCGCATTCCAAGACCGACCCTTGCATTCTGGATCAGCGCCTACCAATCGGCCGCGTTCAACAGAGTGCTTGATCATCGGTTGGAGAACGATCTGCTGGATTCGGTTCTTCTGGGTGATGTCGCCATCCGGTCGGAGTCCCGGCGCCAGTTCATCGTCCATCAGGAGATTCTCCAGACCGAGGAGTTTCAGGAGGACATCAAGGCGCTCAAGGTCTCAGCGACCGGTCCGATGTGGGGGGGGCACATGCTTCAGCCCGGAGGTGAACCGCTTCGCAACGAAGCGGGGATTCTCGAGGACATCGGTTTCGACACCGCGGCCCTTGAATCCTGCCCGGCCGCCGAACGCGGAACCAGGCGCCCTCTGCGCATTCCGCTCTCGAACATCGAGATCGACTCCGGCGTCGACACGCATGGCGGATACATCCGCACCGCATTCGATCTTCCTCGAGGTGCCTATGCGACGGTCGTTCTGCGCGAATTGATCGACGATCTCAGTTCCGACAACGACGACTTCATCGGAAATTGATCACTGTCCGCTGATCGTGATGCCATGTGCGAGTAGCGCGGCCCTTGTCTGGTCCGGCACCGACCCGTGCGGGTCGACCTCGTACGCCTGCCATCCGCATCGCAGCGCTGCCTCCACGTTCTCTCGCAGGTCGTCCAGCAGGAGAATCGACGACCCGGGAACATCCAGAAGGTCCTCGGCAGCGTGGTAGATTTCCGGAGCTGGCTTGCGAAAACCAGTCTCGAACGACAGGATCTGGGTCTTCAGGCTCGCAATGCTGTGCATTCCACGAAGAGTCTTCCAGTGTTCCGCGTCCGTGTTGGACAATGATGCCGTCAGGATGCCGATGTCATCGAGTTCATCGATGATCTCCTTCATCCCTGCGAATTCCTCGATCAACCATCCGGCGTGCACTGCGCGAAGCAGAGCCTTCTCGTGCGTCGCGTTGCATCCCTGATGACTTCTCTCGATGAATTCCTCGAAATCGACCAGGCCGCTCTGCAGATCGGCGGCCGGCCCGACGGCTCTGATCATGTCGGCATTCGTGCCTCCGAGATCCTCCGGTTCGATTCCCGCCTGCCGGCAAGCTTCCTCCCACGTGCGTGCGATTCGAACCAGAACGCCACCGAAGTCGAAGCAGATCGCTTTCACCATGTCACATGGCTCCCCTCACGGAGTGTTCCTCCGCGCTTCGGCCTTCTTCGCCGCCTTCTTGAGTGCCCGGCGTTCTCTGAAGAACTCTCGAAGCAAAGCACCGCATCTTTCCTGCAGCACACCGCCGATCGTCTCCAGTCGGTGGTTCAGCCTCGTGTCACGTGTGATCTCGTACAGGCTCTCGCACGCTCCGCCCTTCGGATCCGACGCTCCGTAGATCAGCCGTCCGACTCTGGCATTCACCATGGCTCCCGCGCACATGGGACATGGCTCCAGCGTCACCGCCACCGAGCAGTCATCCAGACGCCATCCACCGTTCCTGCGACCGGCCTCTCTCAGGGCCACGATCTCGGCATGACCTGTCGGATCTCCGGAGGACTCACGATTGTTCGAGGCTTCGGCAAGCACTTCCTCGCCTCGGTACACCACCGCACCCACCGGAACCTCGCCGCGCCCGGCGGCCTCGGTTGCGAGGGCCAGCGCTCTCTCCATCATCATGATGTCGACGTGATCGACCCCCTCGACTTCATGTCGGGGTGACCGTGTCCCGGAAAACGAAGAGGTCAGCCAGCCGAACAGTGCATGTCGGATGCTGTTCATCAATGACCCTTGTCTTCGTCGTCATGCGGTTCGACCGGGTCGGATCCCTCAGGTTCATGCTCAGGTGTTCTGGGCATGGTTCCCTGTGGTGGAGTCGTTGGTTCGGGTCCATTCCCCGGTGGGTCAGTGGATGGGTCGTCATCGTCATCGTCACCGTCACCGTCGTCCGGACTCTGGAAGCGTCCCAGAACGTCCACGACCGCACCCTTGAAGACGTTGCCTTGCGCCACCCGTTCGGCCGGAGCGATCTTCAGCAGGATGATTCCGAGTTCGTACAACGCGTACAGCGGCACAAGCATCAGGACCATGCTGACGATGTCCGCCGGTGTGATGATCGCCGAAACGACACCGCATCCAAGCAGGGCATACCGACGATTCCGTTCGAGCACACCGGTGCTGATGATGCCTACCCATCCCAGCAGCAGAATGACGAGCGGCATCTGAAAGGCGATGGCTATGCCCACCATCAAGATGAGGATGAAATTGATGTATTCACGAAGGCGGTACTGTTGAAGGACCATTCCCTCGGGAATCAGACCGACGTTGAGAACACGCACCGTGTTCGACCCATCTCCCATCGGAACCGCGACATGAAGGGCGTCCTCTCCCGGGGACAGCCAGACCATGCCCGGTGTCAGGTTCTCGGGAGTCGTGGTGAGGACCGGTATCTCGACCCGAGGATCCTGGTCTTGAATGTCAGTGATCGTTTCGGTTTCTTGTGCATCCTGGATCGGGTAGACAGGCTGGTCCGGTGGGAGCCCGAATGCGATCAGAACTCGAAGCATCAACGGCAGCATTCCAAAATACAGAAGAGCGAGACCCGCAAATGTGAGCAGCGTGCTGCCCGGCACCAGAAGGTGCACGAATCGTCTTTCCTGGTTGTAGAGTCCCGGCTCTATGAACTTCCAGCCCTGCCAGAGAATCCATGGTCCGCTCAGAACGAGTGCGAAGATGATGCTCAGTTTGAGGTCGGTGGCGAGCGTCTCCGCGGGATTCATCGCCTGAAGTTGCGCAGGCAGGCCGGCCGACCGAAGTGCTCCGAACACGGGTCGCGTGAGAATCCCTCGAATCTCATCGGCGAATGGAAACAGGACGATCATCATCGGAAGGGGAACGATCAATGCGAAGATGAGACGACGTCTGAGTTCTTCGAGGTGGTCCCCGAAGCTCATCATTGATCGTTCGAATTCGTGTTCTTGATCGAGTGGCATGGTGTGTCAGATTAGTTCGTATCACGGTCCGTTCGTGACTTATTCGGAGTGATCCCGAAGAAACGGCAGGCATTCTCGTCCAGAATGCGTTCGAAATCCGCCTCCGGACGTGTATGAAGCGCTGCCAGGAAACGAGCGGTGTGCACAACGTTCGCCGGTTCGTTGGGGTAGGTGCCCCGCAGAGGTTCCGGACTGAGGTAGGGAGCATCCGTCTCGACCATCATTCGGTCTTCGGGGACGCGTTTCGCCGCTTCCGCCACCTCCGCTGCGTTTCTGTAGGTCACGATCCCCGTGAACGAGATCATCGCCCCGAACTCGAGCACACGCTCGGCTTCCTCTGGGGTTCCGGTGAAGCAATGGAACACGTATCGATCTCTTGGCAGCGATGATGCTTCGAGCACAGGCAGGAGGAGGTCGTATGCCTCACGGCAGTGGATCACGATCGGCTTTTCAAGGCCTTCGTGGGCCCATCTCTCAAGATGCCGGAGCTGTGTTTCAAGCACCTCGCGTTGCAGCTCCAGTGCGGGTTCCGGGTGGAATCCATCCAGGCCGAGTTCTCCCCATGCAACGCAGAGGTCGTCCTCGCCGGTCGTCCTGATCTGGCTCCAGTCAATCGGTTCATCCGCGTAGAGCGGATGCACGCCCGCGCTGCACCAGACGTTTTCGTGCGCTCTGGCGATCTTCAGACTTTCAACCGAACCCTGGCTGGTCGTCGCGATGGTGATCATGCCGGTCACACCCGTCTCCCGCGCCCTGCGAAGTACACCGGGGAGGTTCTGTCCAAGTTGGGGAAAGGTCAGATGGCAGTGCGTGTCGATCATGTCCGGTCAGCATACCCCGATGAACGGCACTGCTGCGGCAGGAGGGGGTTTTCGCGGTGGAACTGCATATTTTCAATATTTAGCAACGGCGTCCACGGTTTTTACTCGTATGCCTTTGCAGCGGGGATTCATATCCATCATGGCGGCACGGGGCGGTGTCACCAGCTTGCGAAGTCTTGTGTCATTGGAGCTTCCAAAGTGTCTTCCGGGTCCACCTCAGATATGGCTTTCGTCGGATCATGGCGAGCCCACCAGATTGTGGCTGAGATTCTGTCTTCGCCCCAGGCCGAGCAGAGTCGGATCATCGAAGTTGCCTGCGGCGATGACGATCTGCTCCGGTCCCGAGTGGTCCGCATGATCGCTTCGATCGAGAGTGCGACCAGAGATGAAACATCCGACTTCGTCACTCCGAACGACCCTCACGGGACGGGTGATCTGATCGTCTCCCGCAAGGTCGAGGTTTCGGCGACTCGCGAGACATGGCTCGGGTGCCGCCGTGACAGCAGGGATTCGAGAGTTCTCATTCACATCTTCTCCCGCAGGAATGAATCATTCGATGGTGTCGTCGCTGGCTTCAAGGCTTGTGGTAACCCGTCACTTGAGAATCTCGTGCAGCACGGCATGACGCCGGGTGGACGGGCTTTCATCGCATTCAACCGTGTCAATGGGGTTCCCATCCATCAATACCTCGGCATCTTCACGACTTCGTCATTGCAGCGGGGACGTCTCTTCGACCGTGTCCGTGAAGCCGTCCGTGATGCGAATGATGCGGGCCTTCACCATGAGAACCTGACTCGCGATTCGATACTGATCTCGGAGATCGACGGCAAACCCTTTCCCGTGATCGTTGGCATGGGACTTCAGAGTCTGTCGTTCTGTGCGAGTCTTGAATCCTCCGAGTGCGATCGAATCCAGGTCGAACGCATCGTCGATGAGCTTGAATCCGATTTCGACAGGCATGAAACGCTCACAGGTGGCGCGCTGGTCACAGGCCTCGGTCTTCATGGGGGAGCGTGCTTCGAGGGCGGTTCCGCATCGACATTCCTTCCGCGGGCCGTTCTGGCATCATTCAGCAACATCAGTCGTCAGTCGATCCTTGGTGCTGTTCTTTTCGTGACCATGCTGCTGAGTTACCTCTGCATCAGTTCGTTTCCGGTCGTCACCTCCTCGGCTGGTTCCCCGACGAGTGACTCCGTCACCCGGGGCGCGAAGTCACAAGGTGATGCTCACGCCATCAGGGGTGCAGCAGAGGTCTCGACGGTCGAGGAATTCGAGGCTGCCAGCCAGCAGACTTCTGATGGAATCGGATCATGGGGTGTTCGTGAGAATGCCTCCCTGCGCATGACTGGCGAAAGACGCTCTGCAAGTGCCGGTGGTGGTGACCTGAGCACTCGTTGAGTCTTTGATGGGGCACTTTTCATCTCGATGACCCCGGTTTCACTAGAATGATCTCATTCAGGCCCTGAACAGACGGCCCTGAAGGGCTCGTCTCGTGCGATCTCCTTCAGCATCGGAATTGGCGGAGGTATCGAATCGTGGCATCCACAGGAAAGCTCAAGAAAGAGATGACCCTCTTCGGTGTCTTCGCGGTCGGTACCGGGACGACCTTGAGCGCGGGTTTCTTCCTTCTTCCCGGTCTTGCCTTCGCGCAATCGGGTCCGGCGGTCGTGCTTGCCTATCTCATCGCTGCATTGATGATGGTCGCCCCCATGTTCTGCAAGGTCGAGCTCGCCACCGCCATGCCGAAGGCAGGGGGGAATTATTTCTTTCTTGACCGCAGCCTCGGCCCGCTTGCTGGCACCATCGGCGGCCTGGGTTCTTGGCTCGCGATGACGCTCAAGGCCTCGTTCGCACTGGTTGGAATGGGTGCCTACATCAGCTTGTTCTTCCCGGACACGCCGATCGTCACGCTCGCGATCATTCTTGCTCTTGTCTTCGGGTTCGTGAATTTCTTGGGGGCCAAGGCGACCACTCAGTTCCAGATCGTGATGGTCACGGGGCTGCTGGCGATTCTGGTCTGGTTTCTCCTGCAGGGTTCCTTCTCCATCGATACCACGCGTTTTCAAGGCTTCTTCGACAAGGGTGGTTCCAGCATCATCGCGACCGCCGGGCTTGTGTTCATCAGCTACGCCGGGGTCACCAAGGTGGCAAGCGTTGCCGAGGAGATCGAGAACCCCCAGCGCAATCTGCCACTTGGCGTCTTTCTGGGGCTTGGGACCTCCGTGGTGTTCTACATCCTCGGGCTGATCGTCATGGTCGGGGTGACGCCCGCAGATGAGCTTGCCAACAGCTTCACTCCCGTGGGGGACGCGGCGCGTTCGGTCGCAGGAACTGCCGGTCTGGTTCTCATCTCGATCGCTGCGCTGTTCGCATTCATGTCCCTTGCAAATGCCGGCATTCTCAGTTCCTCCCGTTACCCCCTCGCCATGAGCCGCGACCACCTCCTTCCATCCGTCTTCAAGAAGATCGACAAGAATGGCGTTCCGACCATTTCCCTTTTGATCACGGTTGCGGCCGTCATCTTCTACATCAGTGCTTTCGAAGTGCTCGAGATCGCAAAGCTTGCAAGCGCGTTTCAACTCGTGCTCTTCGCTCTGCTGTGCTTCGCCGTCATCGTGATGCGCGAAAGCAACATTCCTTCCTACGATCCGAGTTTCAAGACACCCTTCTATCCATGGGTTCCGTTGGCCGGGATCTTCGGTCCCTGTTGGTTGATCACCGAGATGGGGGCCGCTCCGACCATGTTCGCTGCCGGGTTGGTGGTGCTGGGTGTGATCTGGTTCTTCGCGTATGCGAACAAGCGGGTCGAGCGTGGTGGTGCGATCTTCCACGTCTTCGAGCGTCTCGGTCAGCGAAGATTCGATGGTCTCGATCATGAACTTCGCGGCATTCTCAAGGAGCGTGGGCCTCGGGTCTCCGATCCCTTCGAAGAGATCATCGCGGCCAGCGAGGTGCTCGATGCCGATCCCTCCGCGGACTTCGAATCGGTTACGCGTTCCGCCGCCGATCGTCTGAGTGAACTCGTGGGGCATCCTCCCGAACACATTTCCCAGGCTTTCCTTGATGGGACCAGGATCGGCGCCACGCCGGTCACGCGAGGCATCGCCTTGCCTCACCTGAGGTTGAAGGGCATCGACAGCCCCAGTCTCATGATCGTTCGTTCCCGAAAGGGGATCGAGGTCACTGTCGGAACCGTCTCAGGTGCCGCCTCCACCACCCAGGTCGTTCATGCAATCTTCTTCCTCGTCAGCCCGAACGAGGATCCAGCCGTGCATCTTCGCCTGTTGGCTCAGCTCGCGGCTTGTGTTGAGCAGGAAACGTTCATGGATGACTGGGTCGCCGCCCGACATGATGATGCGCTTCGTGAGATCCTTCTTCGGGATGACCGCTATCTGCCTCTCGTCTTGCAAACCGGAGCAGCGACCGAGGCGCTCATTGGGATCAAAATCAGAGATCTGGGCTTCCCAGTGGGGTGCCTGATCGCAATCGTTCGCCGCGGCAGTGAGGCTTTGATCCCCAGTGGTGAGATGGTGCTCGAGCGGGGTGACCGCCTGGTCGTGATCGGTGAGATCGACGGAATCGCTGAATTGAAACAGCGGTTTACAGCCTCTGGGTAGCTAGGCCAGTGAGATTGATTCTCATTCTCATGAGAGTCCTTCTTTGGTCTGTCTCGCCCTTTCAGGTTGCACGGTTTCCAGACAAAGAGCTATCATTTCCATCCTTAACCATGGAGCTTCTCGCTCCGATTTGTCGATGTCCGTTCCGTCTTTTCATCTTGTTCCGAAGCATTTTGACTTCGATGTTCTCGACATCTGTATCTTGACCCCAGGCGCCCACACCAGAAACAGTTGACCAAGTACTCCGACAGTTGCATGTTCACCATGCTTTGTGAAAAATAGAACGAAGTACCCAAGACTCATGAGCCGCTTCCTTTTCCCAAAATGGTCAAACGCTCTTCTCCCGCTTTTTGCGGTAGTTGGTGCGACCATCCCAATCTATGTCTTGTATTTCGTGGCGTACGGGTTCAGCCCGAAGACGCTCGAAGTCGGCTACCAGCCGGTCCAGCCTGTCCCCTTCAGTCATGCCTTGCATGCGGGGGAGCTTGGAATGGACTGTCGGTACTGTCACAACACCGTCGAACGTGCCGATCATGCCGCGATTCCAGCCACGCAGACCTGCATGAACTGCCACACCCTGATCAAGCCCGAGAGCCCCAAGCTCGAGCCGGTGCAGGCAAGTTACGAGGATGGTCTTCCGATCGAATGGACCAAGGTCCATCACGTCGCCGACTATGCCTACTTCAGTCACCAGGCCCACGTGAATCGTGGTGTCGGGTGCGTCTCCTGTCATGGCAGAATCGACCAGATGGAGGTCGTCTATCAGTCGGAGCCTCTCAGCATGGGATGGTGCCTCGACTGTCACCGAAATCCGGAGCCAAATCTCCGTCCCGTGAGCGAGCTCACCAACATGAGCTGGGGACTTGCGCTTGGCCTTGAAGGTGACGCACGCGACAAGGCTGAAGCCGAGTTCGCTCAACAGCGCATCGAGGTTCAGGATCTCTACCACATCAACCCTTCCGAGAACTGCTCGACCTGTCATCGTTGAGATGACTGGTGACCTGGAGTACCGCGTGGACGATTCCAAGACCACACAAGACACGAACGATCAGACCGGGACTCGGGAGCCTCTTTCGCCCAGTCTTCAGGGACGGGATTTGTGGCGCAGCCTCGAAGATCTGTCTCACACCGACGAGTTCAAGGCTTTTTCCGATCGTGAATTTCAAGAAGGCGCGCAGAACCTCGAAGGTGAGGATCGCCGTCAATTCATGAAGATCATGGGCGCGAGTTTCGCACTTGCCGGTCTCGGCACCGCGGCATGTCGCAGGCTTCCTGAGACGAAGATCGCGCCTTACGCGAACCGGCCTGATGATCGTGATCCGGGAGTCTCCGTGGAGTATGCATCAACGTGCAAGCTCGGTGGTGTTCCGGTCCCCGTCGTGGTGACCAGCTATGACGGTCGTCCGATCTACCTTCGCGGCAATGGTGATCATCCCGCGATGCCCTCCGATGCCTGTGGTGCGATGGTTCAGGGAACCGTTCTCGAGCTCTACAACCCGGAACGTCTTCGCGTCGCCACGAACAATGGTAACGACAGCACCTGGGCCGACTTCGATGCCTGGATGAAGACGCGGATGCAGAGCCACCCTGGTGGCGCAGGGCTTGCCATTCTTTCGGGTGCAGCCAACGGCCCGACCACTGATTCGATGAAGGCCCGCATGGCTTCCGACATGCCCTCGGCGACCTGGAGCGAATGGGAGGCTGTCAACGATGACAACGTCTTCCTCGGAACCAAGATCGCCTTTGGTGCGCCTCACGAGGTCGTCACCGATCTTGCTCAGGCTGACATCGTCGTTTCGCTCGACAGCGATTTCCTCGGAACGGAATCCGACAACGGCAACAATCCCGCCGGCTGGGCGAGCCGCCGCCGACTCGAAGGTCAGCCCGCCGACGCCACCATGTCCCGCATCTATCAGATCGAGCCGATGCTCACCGTGTCGGGAATCGGTTCCGACGAACGCATCGCACTCCGCTCGAGCCGTGTTCCCGCTCTGGCCCGTGCGATCGCGAAGCGGGTCGGTGTTTCCGGCGGCGTGGAGGATCCACAGCTCGCTTCGGAGCTCAAGGCCTCCGTCAATCGTTCCTTCACCAGTCACGAAGGAACCCACGAGGAGGTCGTCGTCACCGATGCCGACATCTTCGACAAGATGATCGAGGATCTCGAATCACATCGAGGTCGTTGTCTCGTCCTTGCCGGTGGCGGGCAGCCTCCCGAGGTCCACGCTCTTGCCGCGATCCTCAACGAAAAACTTGGCAACGTCGGTCGAACCGTTTCCTATCGACCCGTCGCTCGCAGTCGGACGCGCGTCGATGCACTCACCGCACTGGTGAAGGACATGAACGCCGGCGCGGTCAAGACACTCATCATCTTCGACAGCAATCCCGTCTACGACGCACCTGCGGATCTTGAATTCGCGAAGGCACTGTCCAAGGTCGAGAAGGTCGTCTACTTCGGAACCTCCCTCAATGAAACGACCGACACCGCGCAGTGTGAATGGGTCATTCCCGGTGTTCATTACCTTGAAGCCTGGGGTGATGCCACCGCGACCGACGGAACAATCTCGATCGTGCAGCCCTTGATCCATCCCCTCGTCGATGATTCCCAGGGTGGGCGCAGCATGGTCGAAGTGCTCGCGATACTCATGGGCGACGAACAGACCGACGGTCTCGAGATCCTTCGCGACACGGCGCGGTCTCGTTTCACCGGTGACGACTACGCTTTCGAACGATTCTGGCGTCAGGCGCTTTCCGACGGATACGAGAAGGGGACATCGACGCCCACGAGCACCCCGGGAGTCTCATCAGGTGCGATGGAAGCCATCTCCGGTGCGTCGAAGCCACTGTTTTCAGACGATGGCATCGAACTCGTGATCTATCAGGATGGACGCGTCTACGACGGACGTTTCGCGAACGTCGGTTGGATGCAGGAACTTCCCGATCCCGTCAGCAAACTGACCTGGGACAATGCCGTCTACTTGGGTCCGGGACTCGCCGAGGAGCAGGGACTGGTCTCCGGCGACATGGTCACGGTCAAGACCGAAAACGGAACCATCGAATCCGTCGTCATGGTCATGCCCGGATGGGCGTCTCGAACCTGTTCTCTTTCGATCGGCTACGGACGAAGTGAGAGCGCCGGCAAGATCGCGGATGGTGCTGGTTTCAATGCCTATCCCATCAGACGATCCGATGGCATGAGTCTGGTGTCCAAGATCTCTCTCGTGAAGACGGATGCGACCTATCCCCTGGCATCGACCCAGGATCACGGCATCTACGGTTCTCTTGATGCCTCTGTTCCGGAAGCCGGCATCCAGGAACGACTGCCTTCAATCGTTCGCGAAGGTTCACTCGAGACCTATCAGAAGGACCCTGCATTCAACAAGGGGCTCGCGCACGTCGCTCACTCGCTCTCTCTCTGGGAGGAGACGAATCTCGATGGTGCCAAGTTCCGTTGGGCGTTGTCGGTGGACCTCACGACATGCACGGGTTGTTCCGAATGCGTCGTGGCGTGTCAGGCCGAAAACAACATTCCCATCGTCGGCAAGGATCAGGTGATCCGTGGGCGTGAGATGAGTTGGATCCGCATCGATCGATACTTCAAGGGTGGTACCGCTTCCAACCCGGAACAGGTCGTCACCCAGCCGGTCTGCTGCCTTCACTGTGAGAACGCACCATGCGAGCAGGTGTGCCCGGTTGCAGCGACCGTTCATGACAAGGACGGACTCAATGTGATGGTCTACAACCGTTGCATCGGAACCCGTTACTGCAGCAACAACTG
>MDTG01131583.1_pt1 | contig 24807 bp, 22 predicted proteins | sample 811421 | NCBI WGS metagenome assembly MDTG01 (sample SAMN05326645, study PRJNA326480) | marine metagenome | isolation source: seawater | place: Pacific Ocean: South East | collected 2011 | reverse complement strand
CTCTGAACTATTAACTTATTTTTCATATTTATTTTATTGCATATCTTCTAATTTATTCCCTTCCTTGAAAGCTAATACTCCTTCTGATTATTCACTATTGTTTACAATGCCATTCGTTGTTTTTGGTATGAGATACTACAAATATTTATCATTAAATACTGACAAAGGGGACCAGCCTGAAGTAATTATTTTTAAGAATAAATTGTTAATTTTAAATTTCATATTATGGGTTTCAATCTCTTCATTAATAATTTTTTACAGGATATAAGTTGATTACTTAATCCTATTTGTTATTATTCAACTGATATGCCTATTCACAAAGCAACTAGAAATATTTTTTTTATACGACACGGCGAGTCAGAATCTAATGTATTAGAGAATTTGGCAGCCGGATATAATCATGACGCTCCCCTTACTGAAAAGGGAAGATTGCAAGCTACATATTTAGGCGAAAGATTCAAAAGAGAAAAAATTAATATCGATTTATTATTTACTTCTAGATTATCTAGGGCAATGGAAACTGCAAAAATATTATTACAGGCATCTGGAAATAAATCAGTACCTACTAAAAGGTCCGTTAAGTTAAATGAATTGCAAATTCCAAAATGGCGAGGAAAAGAGAGATCAAAAATGATGACGCCTGATGTACAGGCATCGTGGGGCAAAAATGGAAAATATTATAGCCCATCAGATGGTGAGTCTGAATATGAAATGCAAAGAAGGTTTGCTGATTACATCGATAAAGAAATAATTTTTAACGATGATATCCGTAAAATTAAAAAAAATTTAAACATTGCAGTAGTTGTGCATGGATGGGCACTTAGGTGCTATTTCCAATCAATTCTTGAATATGATCAAAGTTTTATTAAAAAAATGGCAATGGATAATACTTCCATATCACAATTTCAATATAATAATGACGGCTGGAAATTAATAAGAATTAATGACTCAAGTCACCTTGAATCTATTGACTCAAAGTCTAGGAGATATAAATGAAAATAGTTAATATAGAGGCTTTTCCTATAAGAGTTAAAAATGATTTTGATATTGGAAGAAAAGCAGACACAAAAAATATTAATACAGCAATGTTAGAGGTTAAAGATCTTGAAAAAAGAAAAGTTAATACTGCCAAAAAATACAATCAAGTTGAAAAAAGAAATTTAGAGCCAAAATCACTTGGTAATTACGAAACATATATCAAAGATATGGGTGAGTATTACGTGGATGAGGGTTCTGCCACATCTATTTATTCTAAGTCTCATGAAACAACTGTAGTGAAAATAGAAACAGAAACTGGAATAATTGGTTGGGGTGAAGCCCAATCTCCTGTAAGCCCAAATACAACTGCAACAATAATTAAAGATATTGTTGAACCCCTAACAATTGGAAAAGATATATACGATGTTGAGTCAATTTGGCACAATAATTATTCGTCAAAACGCGAAAGAGGTCATTACACAGGATTTTATATCGATGCAATATGTGGGGTTGATATTGCGATTTGGGATGCAATAGGAAAATCTCTTAATATGCCTACCTGTAAAGCCATGGGAGGGGCTCACAGGAAAAGTGTTGCTTTATATAACGGAATAGGTGGAACCGAACCAGAAGAAGTTGCTGATCAAGCAGAATGGTCTGTTAGCAAAGGATATAAATTTGTGAAAATGCACCTTAAAGAAAATCTTGAAAAGGATATTGAAATTGCTAGAAAAGTAAGAGAAAGAGTGGGGGATTCTATAGGAATTATGATAGATGTTCATATGGGATTTGATACATTTAATGTTATAAAGCTCGGGAAAGAACTAGAAAAATTAAATCTGCTTTGGATAGAGTCACCCTCAGATCCAACTGATATTCCTGGCCTATGTGAAATATCAAGATCCCTAGATATTCCCATTGCAAATGGAGAGTGGACTAGAACTAAATATGAAATGAGGGAGATATTTGAAAAAAGAGCATACGATATATCAATGCCAGATATTGCCAGGACAGGTCTTACTGGAGGAAAGCAGATAGCATCTATAGCTCAACTCTATAACATACCTGTGTCGCCTCATGTTGGCGGAGGAGGAATTGTTTCAGTTGCAGCAACTTTACAATTTTCATTAAATACTCCAAATTTCCTTATCATGGAGCACTCTGAACAAGGTCATGCAGTAAAAGCTATGATACTTTCAGAGAAATTTGAAGCAGAAAACGGTGCATTTAATTTAAGTGAAAAACCAGGACTTGGAATAGAAGTAGACGAAAATAAATTAAGAAAATTTCAGGTTAGCCCTTCCTTATAATTATTCACTCTTCATAACTACTTTTCCTACTAACAATGCTAAGCCTATAAATAACTGAGAAATTATTAATATTTGTAATGGAAGGACTGCACTAGATGGAGAAAAAAGTAAAAATATTATTATTAAATAAAATGGGATTCCTGCCTGAGTAGCAGTATTCATTCTTAAAATAAATAAAATCTTTCCTATTAATGATCTATCTCTAATATTTTCATTTGGCTTCTGCTGAGAATAAATGATTTTTTTAAGGAAAGTTAAATTGTTAGGGGCATCATTTATAGAAGATATACTTAAAACGCCCCTCCAATTTACATAAATCGATGCTGAGAGTGCAGTTAATAAGACAATCCAAATAGAAATTAGTTCTGAATTAAATAATCCTATTGATACACTCAAAGGATATATTAATAAAGTAAGATCTCCATTAATAGATTCTAATTTCTGTCCAAAAATACTTTTTTTATTTTTATATCTTGCTATTTGGCCATCTACGCAATCTAAAGAAACAGCAAAATATATAAAGATGCTAGAAATAAAAAAATCTCCTAATGAGGCAAAAATTCCAGAAAGAATCAAAGTTAAAGAAGATATCAAAGATATAAAATTAGGGCTAAATCTAAATAAAACTAACAAAAAAAACAAAGGTAGAGAAGCTACTCTAATTAAAATAAATGCAGGGCTTAGTATCTCTCGATTTCTTATCTCGAGTGGATAAATTTTATTTATTATTGACATTATTACACCTGCTTTTAATCAATGAATGATACCAACTCTTTTAGATAAATTAAAATTTGATTATCCTATGAAATAGATCATGCAATCAGAAACCAATAAAAAAATAAAAAAAATAATTATAGTTCCAGGAAATTTTTTTGTTTCTAGAAATTTTTTTTCATCACCTTTAATTGAAAATTTACAACAAATCTCTGTTAAAGAAAAAATAACTATTTATATTGCTGGCGTTGAAAGCAATCCAATTTCATCAAAGTATTTTAAGTCGCTTAAAAATTATTTTGAAGGAAACTATAATATGATTTTTATTCCATTAATGGGTAGCCCTAAATCACCTATATCAAGATTTATTTGGTATTTAAAAAATAATTTCTTGCATAAAACTGCTACTTATAGATTCAATGAAATAAATAATTTCATTACACATAAAAGATATAAGGAAATAACCAAATTAAAGATTAAAGATAAGTTTCTGTGGAAGACTGACATTTGGCCAAAATATCTTGGATTTCCTTTTCCTAAATCAAAATTAATTCTTAAAATTATATTAAGATTCATATCCGCTGCTTTGACTTCTAGAAATCCACAAATACACAAACATTTAAAAGAAATTAAACCGGATTTACTTTTATTAGGAGATATACAGTCTCCTGTAAGCTTTGATTATGTTTCTGTTGCAAAAAAACTAAATATAAAAATTGCAGGAAATGTTAGGACTTGGGATCACTTAACAAAAAATGGTCCTGTTGTACCCGGTTTAGATGAATATTGGGTTTGGAATCCAATTATGAGAACTGAATTGGAAATATTTCATAAAGTATCAAAAAATAAAATATTTGAAGTAGGATCTCCTCAATTTGATTATTATTTCTTTAATAAAACTAATGAAAAAAATTTAACTGATTATTTTAATATTAAGAATCCTAAAAGCGAATTCTTATTAGATGATGATGCCAAATTAATTTTCTTTGCTACAAATCGTTCTCATAGAGGGATTGGGGAAGAATCGATTATCCATCATATTTGTGAAAATATTGCTTTAGGAAAATATAACCAAAAAAAAATTAATTTAATTCTTAGGTCTCACCCTTATGACCCTGACTTCAGTGAAAGATTTAAAGAATTTAATGATTATCCCTTTGTTAGGCTATTTAAATCTCCTGATCTCTCTGAATTTAATCCAGATGATTTTAGGGAGGATATGATAAAAGTCAGCCTTCTTCTGAAAAGAAGTAAATTAGTTATTTGTGGACAGAGCACCTTCGCTATTGATTCATCATGTACAAATACACCTGTAATTAATATCTCTTTTGATGGCGATATAGAAGTAGATAGTAAATTATCAGTAAAAAATAGGTATAACGTTGACCACTACCAAAAACTTACATCAATGGATGGGACAACAATCATTGAAGATTTTATATCTTTAGACAATGAAATTAATTCTTATTTAATTAATCCTGAATTAAAGTCATTAGGCAGAGATAAAATAAAAAATAATTTTGCTGGATTTTTTAATAAACTTTCTTCAGAGAGAATAGCTGAAAGAATAATTAAGTTAATTGAGTAGGTCTATAGATATATATTTTGCAATATATGGTGGCAACGGTAGGATTTGAACCTACGACCTAGGCCTTATGAAGACCCCGCTCTAACCCCTGAGCTACGTTGCCAACGATAAAATACTTTACGTCTTGTAGATTTGAGTGTCAAAAAATAATTTATTCTCGTACGAATAATCCTGATTTACCACCAGACTTCTTCATTAATTTTATATCTGAAATATAAGCTGACCTATCTATCGACTTACACATATCATAAATTGTTACACATGCAATAGATACACCGTTAAATGCTTCGATCTCTACTCCTGTTTTCCATTGAGCCTTAGTAATACAAGTTACTTTTAATCCTGGCAAATTATCCTCAAATTCTATTTCAATTTTTATCTCAGAAAGTGGTATCGTATGGCACAAAGGAATTAATGTTGGAGTAGATTTCACAGCCGTTATTCCTGCTGTTCGAGCAAGTGTTATTATATCTCCTTTGTCTAACTCTCCTTGTTTAATTACATCTAACGTTTCTTTTTGCATTACAACAAAACCTTGCACAATAGCTAACCTTTCAGAAACTTCTTTTTCAGAAACATCAACCATATTGAGTTTTCCGGAATCATCTACGTGAGTTAGATTATTTGAAATTACTTTTTTTTTAGAATTAATAGCTTTTACTGCCAGTTCATCTGCAAGATCATTATATTTATCACCAGAATGGCCTTTAACCCAATTCCATTTAATATTCCTGCTTTTAATTAAATCGTCTAGTTCTGACCATAAATCATTATTGGCATTTCTTTTCCAGTTCTTTGTTAAAGTGTTTATTACATAGGTGCTATCAGAAAAAATTCTTATTTCTTCGTCAGAATTTGAATTTTTTAAACCTTCTATTACTGCTTGGATTTCCATGCGATTATTAGTAGTATCTTCTTGAGATCCAGAGAAATAACTTTCCTGTCCATTATCTTTGATTATGACAGCTCCCCATCCACCTAATCCTGGATTTCCAGAGCATGCCCCATCTGTATAAATTGTTATCATAATAAATTAAATAAATTAACTTTCTTTATAAATATTCATGATGTCTTTCATTAATGATATACCTTCTTCAAAGGGCCTTTGAAAAGAATTTCTTCCTACTATTGAACCAAAACCTCCACCTTTAGATATATCTTTGATTTCTTTCATTATTTCATCAGTTCCTTTTGCAGGGCCACCTGAGAAAATTACTATTCTTTTACCATTGAAGGAAGATTTTACACAGTGAGCAACTCTGTCAGGTAAAGTAGAAATCGAAATATTATTTTTCTCATATATAGATTTCATTTCATCATTACTAATGTAATCACTTGGAGGCTTTATCTTTATAATATTTGCTCCCATTTGGGCTGCTATATGAGCAGCATATGCAACTACATCTATTGCAGTCTCATCCTCTTTTTTTAAATTCCCGCCTCTTGGGTAACTCCACACTACTACAGCCAAACCTTTTGATTTAGCTTCTCTAGATATCTCTCTTAATTCTTCATACATCTGAGGAGAAGAATTTGATCCAGGGTATATAGAAAATCCAACAGCTGCACAACCAATTCTTACTGCATCATCAACAGTTGAAGTCATAGTTTGTGTAGGATCACCTGAATATAATGAATCAGAATTATTTAATTTAAGAATTAATGGAATTTTATTAGCATATTCCTTAGCGCCATGTTCCAGAAAGCCAAGCGGCGCAGCATAAGCATTGCACCCAGCTTCAATTCCAAATTTAAAATGATAATCTGGATCATACCCTTCTGGATTTGGAGCAAAAGATTTTGCAGGGCCATGCTCAAAACCTTGGTCTACAGGCAATATGACTAATTTGCCAGTGCCAGACAAATATCCTGACATTAATAACCTTTCAATATTTTCCAGGGTTCCTGAGTTTTCATGACTATACCAAGAAAGTATTTCGTTGACTTTATCTGTTGCTTTCATCTATCACCTCTTACTAGATGCATTATTAAGAAATATAGTTTAACTTTAATATATAAGACAAATTGCGCCCAAGACAAGGAATGAAAAATATAAACCTAAAGAGTTATCTTAAATCTGAATTAAAAGATAGCAACGAAGAGAACAATGAACTTATAAGTGTAATTAATTCAATTGCAGATGCAACCAAACTTATTGCAATGGATACAAGGGTAACTGGATTAAAGCAAATTAGAGGTTCTTTAGAAAAAACTAATATTCAAGGAGAGCAAGTACAAGTATTAGATGAGATTTCTAATAACAAATTAGTTGATATCCTGTCAAAAAACTCATCGTGCTCTGGTTATGCAAGTGAAGAATTGGAAGATCCAAAAATATTCAATTCAAGCGCTAGGTTTATGGTTGTAGCAGATCCACTAGACGGATCGAGTAATATTAGCGTTAATATGCCTATAGGAACAATTTTTGGAATTATCAGAAATACAGATTATGGAAAATCTAGTTTCATTAAATCTGGTAGGTATTACATTAGTGCTGGTTATTCTCTTTATGGGCCATCAGATATATTTATAATATGTGTAAATAATAAAGTTGCAGAATTTACCCTTGATCCCCAAGAAAATGATTATTTTTTATCAAGATCAGAAATTAAGGTTCCAGAAAAAGGGTCGATTTACTCTGTAAATGAAGGAAATTTTAGTCTTTGGGACAATAAAATTAAGAAATGGTTACTTAATACTAAAAATCCGAGCGGAACATCAGCAAAAAATAAAAAATTAAGGTACGTAGGATCTCTTGTCGCTGATGCTCATAGAACCCTAATTAATGGAGGCATTTTTGTTTATCCTACAGATAAAAATAATCCGAGCGGAAAGCTTAGGTTAATGTACGAAGCAAACCCTTTTGCACTTATATTTACATCAGCTGGAGGGAATGCTGTTGATCTTGAAAAAGAAATATTAGACATAGAGCCAGAAAATTTTCATCAAAGAACTCCTCTAATATTAGGTTCAAAATCTGACGTTAATAACTTCCTTGATCATATGGCAATAGGAAATAAAAAACTTAAGGAAAATACTGAAATAACTCCAATTTTTAAATGGAGCTCAAATTCAATAATTAATCTTAGGAAAACTTTAAATCTTTCTAGAACTAAATTCGGCAATAAGGTAGGAGTATCAAGAGCAACTATCTTGAGATGGGAGAAAGGCATAGTTATGCCCAACTATGTTAATAAAAAGGCTCTTGATAATGCATTTCTGTCAGTTAAAAATGATCTAATTGATAATCCACTGGAAGACTAACCTCCTAATTGAAACATTTCAATTTTATCCTTAACTTTATCTTTACCTAAAGATCTGTCCAGCGAATACTGATCATCTCGAACTAACCAGTTATCAGAAATCAAATTTAAAATATCTTCATCGGTTGCTTTGCTTCTTAAATATCTCTTTAAATCTAATCCTTTATTTGAAAATAAGCAGGTCACAAATTTTCCATCAGCAGTAATTCTAGATCTTGTACACGACATACAAAAAGGATTAGATACTGATGAAATAAATCCTAACTCTCCTTCTCCATCATCAAATTGATATCTATCAGCAACTTCAGATGAATAATTCTTCTTAATTGGATGAATAGAATATTTCTCAGAAATTATTTCTGTAATTTCTTTTGAATCTACAACAGATTTTCTATTCCAAGAATTCAATGTGCCGACATCCATATACTCTATGAACCTTAAAATATGCCCTTCTTGTTTACAGTAATCAACAAGGTCAATTATACCTTTATCATTGACTCCCTTTTTGATTACTGAATTAATTTTTATATTCTTAAACCCTGCCTCTTTAGCACTGCTTATCCCTTTTAAAATATCCTCAACACTAAACTTTTTTCCACTCATTTTTTGAAAAATATCATTATCTAAAGAATCTAAACTAATTGTTAATCTTCTTAGTCCTGAAGAAAATAAAATATTTGCAAATTTATCAAGAAGATATCCATTAGTTGTCATTGCTAAATCAATGTTCTTGTCAAGCCTAGAAATTGATGAAATTAATTCCTCAATATTTTTTCTTACTAAGGGCTCTCCTCCTGTAAGTCTTACTTTATTAATACCGAGCTTAATAAATATTTTAGTCAACCTAACTATTTCTTCGAAAGATAACACTTGGTCTCTTTTTAAAAACTCATAGGCTTCTCCATAAAGTTCTTCAGGCATACAGTATCTACATCTGAAATTACATCTGTCAGTTACAGAAATCCTCAAATCAGTTAATTTTCTACCTAATTTATCTTGCATTTAAAATCTTTTTGATCAATTTTTTACTAGCTAGCCCTCTATGGCTGATTTTATCCTTAACTTCAGGTTTTAAACTACCCATTGAGACATTGTATCCTAATGGTTTAAAAATTGGATCATAACCAAAGCCATTTGAACCATAAATATTATTCATAATCAATCCTTCGCAATGACCTATAAATTCATATTGAAAATTCATTTCAATATCTGCCATCTTTATGCAACAAACAAATCTTGCTTTTCTGTTTTCTGAAGATACATCTTCCATCTTTTTCAATATAAGATTATTTCGACCTGTGCTATCTAAACCTTCTCCACCGTATCTCGCAGAAAATACACCTGGCTCACCATTTAAAGCTTTTATTTCTATACCTGAATCCTCCGCCAGAAGAAGGTTTTTAGTAGAACTATCGTAAAATTTATTTTTTTGAATGATTTTTAAATAATACTCCAGCTTTATTTGTGCATTTTCAGAAAAAGTAACTCCAGTTTCTTCAGGCTCATGAGTAATTCCATAGTCAAAAACGGTAGACAATCTGACCGGATAATCTGAAAAAATTCTGTTAAATTCCTCTACTTTTCCTCTATTTTGAGTTGCTAAAATTATGTTCATATATTTATTATTCCAATTACTGCTTTAATAAAGGTTGTAATTTCGTTGATTTCAATCAAGGTTGATGCTATATTTTCTCTATTAAACTTAAACTAAAATTTGCTTTATAATTACAACCAAGGTTGGAGTGGAAATTCCACATAAATTTATGATAACAAAAAAGTTACTCAAATATTTATCTCTTTCATCTTTAATTGCAATACTTTTATTGAGCTGTAGTCCGCATCATGAGCAAAGTACTTTTACAAATGCTGGTCCAGTAGCTCAAGCGCAATCAGAACTATTTTACTTGATGTTCTGGATAGCAGGTATTATTTTTGTCCTTGTACAAGGTGCATTAATATTTGCATTATTAAACTTTAGAAGAAAAGAGCATCCTATACCTGGTAGTGATTTTAAATTGCCAGATATTCCACCTAAACAAGTTCATGGTAATACAAAACTAGAGATTTTATGGACAATAATTCCTGCGCTAATTCTTGTTGCAATTGCTGTTCCTACAGTCCAGACTATCTACTCAACCTATGAGCCTCCAGAGGACTCAGATCCATTAGAGATAGTTGCAATGGGTCACCAGTGGTGGTGGGAGTTTAGATATCCTGACGAAGGAATAGTAACTGCTAATGAATTAAGGGTACCTACTAACAGGCCAGTTAAAGTAACATTACAAAGTCAAGATGTTATTCATAGCTTCTGGATTCCTCAAGTTGCTGGTAAAAAAGATACTGTACCTGGAAATACAAACCAAATGTGGTTTCAGGTAGATGAGCCAGGAAATTATTCTGGTCAATGTGCTGAATTCTGTGGAGTAGCTCATGCAAGAATGAGATTCAGAGTTATAGCTGAAGATGAGGCTGACTTTAATGTTTGGCTCAACGCTATGAAAACACCACCTAAAACAACATCCTCAGAAGGATATGGACTATTTCTTGCTCATTGCAGTATGTGCCATTCAATAGATAGTTATATGAATGAGTCTTATGAAAAGGAAATAACTGTGCAAGATGACAGGTGGGCAGATTGGTTTCATAATCAAGAAGAGTCTGCCAGAGTTTCTGCGCCTAACCTAACACATTTAGGTATTAGGACTATGCTTGCTGCAGGCCAAAAAGATATGACTAGAGAAAACTTAATCGCTTGGATCAAAGATCCTTCAGACATAAAACAAGGAACAAGAATGCAGTCAGTTGCTACGGTTTATCAAGGAGGAGCAGCTAAATTAAAAGAGCACGAAGTGGAGGCTATTGCTGATTACCTTCTTTCTCAAATACCAGACGGATGGGGGTCAGTTTCTACTAGCACAGAAAGTCTAGAAGAGGCTGAAGTAATGGTTTGGAATACTCCTGAAGAACATGGAGAATATTTATTTGTTAACCAAGGATGTTCTGGTTGTCACTCACTAAATGAAGATGAGGTAATTGTAGGGCCAAGTATGTATGGATTAATAGATAGATCTGGCTCAAAAGTAGAAGGTTTATCTGCAGAGGAGTATATATATCAATCAATAACATATCCAAATGAGTATATAGTCGATGGATATGCGGCTAATGTAATGCCTCAAATATTTATAAATCTTAGCGAAGAAGAGCTAAATGCGCTTGTATCGTACCTAATAACAATAAAGTAAATGATAGAATAGAATGATTATAGGAGAACAATTTAAATGACAACAATTTCATATCCAACTTTTATAAGAAGGCCGAATGAATATGTATCTGGAATATGGGGATGGCTGACTACTGTTGATCATAAAAAAATAGGAACCATGTATGGAGTAACTGCATTTTTATGGTTTTTAGTAGGCGGGATTGAGGCGCTATTAATTAGATTGCAATTAGCTCGACCTGAAGGAACAATATTAAGCCCTGAAGTTTATAACCAAGTATTCACAATGCATGGAACTACGATGATTTTTCTTGTGGTAATGCCTTTAAGTGCTGCGTTTTTCAACTGGATAGTTCCATTGCAAATAGGCGCAAGGGATGTTGCATTTCCTAGGTTAAATGCTTTTAGTTTTTGGGCTTTCCTATTTGGAGGAATACTATTAAATCTTTCTTGGCTAACTGGAGATGCTCCAAATGCTGGATGGTTTGCATATGCACCTAATACTGAACCTCAATTTAACCCTAGAAATGGTGTTACTTATTGGATACTAGGTCTACAAATTTTAGGTATTGCTTCTTTAGCAGCAGGATTTAATTTCCTAACAACAATAATTAACATGAGGGCTCCAGGAATGTCGTTCATGAAAATGCCAGTATTTATATGGATGACTGCAGTAGTAAATGTTCTAATTGTATTAGCCTTTCCTATAATTACAGTAGCTCTAATTCAGCTTCAATTTGATAGGTTATACGGAACACATTTTTTTAACCCTACAATGGGTGGTGACCCAGTAATGTGGCAACATATGTTCTGGTTATTTGGTCACCCAGAAGTATATATTTTGATACTTCCTGCTATGGGAATTGTGTCTGAAGTTCTTCCTACCTTTTCTAGAAAACCAATTTATGGATACTCTTTTATTGTATTTTCAGGAATTGCAATTGGATTCTTGGGCTGGTTTGTATGGAGTCACCATATGTTTACTGTTGGATTAGGTCCTGCAGCAAATGCAGCATTTAGTGTTTCTACAATGGCAATAGCTATTCCGACGGGAGTAAAAATATTTAACTGGATAGGCACATTATGGGGAGGATCGATTAAAATTAATACTGCATTATTATTTTCTGTTGCATTCATAGGCATGTTTGTTATTGGTGGTCTAAGCGGAGTAACTCACGCTTCTCCTCCTTCTGATGCGCAACAACAAGATACATATTATGTAGTAGCACACTTTCACTATGTTCTCTTTGGAGGATCTTTGCTGGGGTTGTGGTCTGGAGTATATTATTGGTGGCCAAAATTTACTGGTAGATTTTTGAATGAGAAAATAGGTCTCTGGCACTTTGGGATTGTATTCTTTGCATTCAATCTAACATTCTTTCCTATGCACTGGTTAGGACTAGATGGTATGCCAAGAAGAGTAGCAACTTACCCTGAAGGGATGGGGTGGGATATATCAAATCTAGTTTCAACAATTGGAAGTCTAATGCTAGGGGTTGGGGTTCTAGTTTTCTTATACAACGTTGTATATTCAAACTTGAGAATGCCTAAAACTGCTAGTAATGATCCTTGGGATGGGCGAACTCTAGAATGGTCAATACCTTCTCCGCCGCCACATTATAATTTTGATGTAATTCCAGATGTTAAATATAGAGATGATTTCTGGTACACAAAATATCCAGAACTAGCACATAATACACATGGAGGAGGGTCTGACTTGGAATCCCAAGAAGATCATGATGGAGACCATGCAGATATTCATATGCCAGATCCATCTTATTATCCTCTATTCTTAGGTTTAGGGCTAGCAGTAATGTTGGGAGGTTTTATTCCTTTTACTGGTCACTGGGTTGTATGTGCTGTAGGTTTAATAATTTTTATCTGGTCTTTTCTGGGCTGGAGCTATGAGCCGGTGAATGGGTAAGGAGAACTATGTCTAATGTTGCAACAACTGAAGATCACTACACTAGTACAGGGGTAGATAACAGAAAATTGATGATGTGGATCTTTTTGGGTTCAGATTGTTTATTCTTCGGCGCTTTTATTTCAACTTATTTGGTATACAGAAACAGAAGTTTAGCTGGCCCTTATCCTAATGAAATACTTGATATACCAATCACTACAGTCAGCACGTTTGTATTACTAATGAGTTCATTAGCTATGGTTATGGGGTTGAGTTATGTACAACAAGGCAGGCAAGTGCTTGGTAGATATTGGACGCTAGCTACTGCACTATTAGGAATGGTGTTTTTAGGATTTCAAGTATATGAATTCTCTCACTTCGCTCATATAGGCTTGACACCTCGAACTAATATATTTGGAACTACCTTCTTTACAATGACAGGGTTTCATGGGGCTCACGTAACTTTTGGGGTGCTCTGGTTGTTAATATTTGCATATTCTAGATTAGCTATCTCTTTTAAAAATAAAATGCTTATTGTCGCATCTTTCATTAGTGTAGTAGTTGCAATGGCAGGGTTAATGATGACAGAAACCTTAGATGTTATACCTCACATGCCATTTTCAATTGCTATGGCAGTTACAGCGATTGGGTTAATTGGCACAATTACCTCACTATATTTATTAAAGTCACCAGATACTCAGCCTGAAATAGTATCTAAAGAAGAAGGAAATTTGGAGTTAGCGGGATTGTACTGGCACTTTGTTGATATAGTTTGGATCGTTATATTTACAGTTGTTTACTTGGTATCCGCAAAAGATGGAGCGCCGCTATTATGAAAATAGTAATCGATTTAGGGAAGATGAAAGATTCTTTAATTAATATGTATAACAGTTTTTTAGGTCATGATACTAAGGGTTATTTTAGAGTCCCGGATACTCCACAAGATTTACCTAACCCTGAAAACGACACTCCATGGGCAGGGACAATAAAATATTCAATAGAAAAATTCAATAAAATAACTAAAAAGGGTGGTCATGGCACACCTGTTTTTTATGTATGGGTTGGATTTTGGTTGGCGATAATAACTTTAATTGAGTTTGGAATTTTTTATGTAGAAAGTTTAGGGGTTCTTATGATTCCTATACTTCTTATCCTCTCTCTACTTAAGTTTATTATGGTAGTAGGATTTTTTATGCACCTTAGATTCGATAATAAAGTATTTACCTATATGTTTGTATCAGGGTTTATTTTAGCAACAGTAATATCGATACTTCTATTAGTACTACTTTTTATTAAGCCTTAAAGTTAGCAAAAAAACCGCTCTTTTCTAATATTCCTAAAACTCCAGAGTCGGATATGTTTTTATATGGCAATTTATAGTGATCAAGCCAAACAGCTGATAAGTCACTTTGAATTTGATGCATTCCTGTTTTTGAATTTTTTCTTATTAGCAATGTTCTGATAATAGATTCAGAAAGACTAAGCTCAGGAGTTATAAATTCATAAGGGGTTTTCTTAAATTTTGAACATTTAGAAAGAAGTTGGTCTAAACTTTCACCATCTTTAGTTTTTACACCGGATGATTTTAATTTTTCCGATATAAGAAATTCAGATGAAAAACCCTGCCTCTCTAATTTTTTGAAATCAATGCTATAAACTTTTTCTTTCCTACTTTTTGGCATGTTAACCTTCTAATAATATTACTTCTGTCTCGTCTCCTGATTTAATTACTTTACAGTCCTCGGGACAAATTGCAAGCCCATCTGCAAAAACTAAAGAGCTAAGTATATTAGAGTTTTGATTATTGTAAATTTCTGCAATAAATTCATTATTTTCCTCTAATACCTTGACTCTTGTATACATTCTTCTTCCGTCGGTGTTAGTAATATCATTTGTTAGCTTAGCCTTAATTTTTTTTCTCATGATGTCATTTGCACCCATCATCTTTAAAATAATTGGTCTTACAAATAATTCAAAGCATACATAAGCACTAACAGGATTTCCGGGTAAACCTATCTGAAAAACATTCTCTCCTTCTAAATTTAGTCTGCCAAAAGCTAATGGCTTTCCGGGTTTCATATTAATGCCCCAGAAATTAATCTCTCCTTTTTCGAGTAAAACGTCTTTTATTAAATCAAAATCTCCCTTAGATACTCCCCCAATAGAAATAATAAGGTCACTATTTCTACAAGATAAAATTGCTGATTCAATATCTTCTTTTCGGTCTCCTACTATATTTAATAAATTTACTTCGCCACCTGATTCTTTAATTGCTGAAGAAATAATAAAAGAGTTTGAGTCATAAATTTGTCCTGGTTTTCTTTCATCTCCTGGCATAACAACTTCATTACCTGTCGATATAACAGAAATAACAGGTTTTCTAATAACAGGCACATTATTGATACCAAATGATGCCAGAACTCCTAAAGAAGGGGGATTTAAAAGGTGACCAGCTTTTAATACCAATGAGCCTTTTTTATAATCTAGCCCTGCCTCTCTTATATTATCTCCTAAATTTACAGGGGTATTTATAGTTACTTTTTTAGGGTAATTTAATCCTCTCATAGGCCCACTATCAGTATTTTCAAAAGGAACTACACTGTCTGCACCTTTAGGTATTTCTCCGCCAGTCATTATCCTAATTGCTTGACCTTTATTCAAATAGGCTTCTGACTTATTTTCAGCTCCGACTCTCCCAACAACTTTCAATTCGGTTATTTTATTGTCAATAATATCTTTGTATTTTATTGCAAAGCCATCCATTGCTGAATTATCTTTTTCAGGCAAATTAAAAGGTGCAAATATATCTTTGCTTAACACATAATTTTGAGAGTCAATCAGAGGCAAATCAATAGAATTAAGATTAGAAAAATTTGAGAAAATTATTTCTTGAGCTTTTTTTACTTCTAAAAGTTTAGAAGTTGATTTTTCAGGTTTCATATTAAGATCTTATTTGGAAGTCTATTTTATTTTTTAAAGAATTTAGAATGCTTTTCTCACATTGATCAATTTCATTTCCAGATAATGTTTTTTCTAATGATCCATAAGTTGATCTTACTGTAACCGACTTGGTTCCAAGACCCAAAGATTCATCTTCATAAACATCAATTACTTGAGAATCTAAAACAAGTGGATTTTCCTTGAATGTTTCAATTATTAAATTAACAGTGACATTATTTCTGATGTCAAAACTAATATCTCTTTTAGATACTGGATATTTACTTATAGGAGCAAATTTAATATCGCCTTTGGGAATAAATTTTGAGAAAAGCTTCTCTACATCTATTTCTATTAAAATTAATTTTTGATTTTTGATTTCAAAATTATTTAGAACAGATTTAGATAATTCTCCAAAAATACCAATTTCATCTTTTCCGTTAATAATTTTAAAGCTTTTTTCTTGGCTGAAAATAGAGCTGTTCGCTGGAGATATCTCATAATCTAACCTTAACTCTTTAAATAAACTCCCGATAGATCCTATGGCATCATATATATCTACTTCTCTTTCATGCTCCCAAAGATTCTTTTCAAGCCTACCAATAATTCCATAAGTAAGGAGTCTTCTTTGAATTGGCAATTCATCATTCTTAGATTTAATAAAAGAGGTTCCTAACTCGAACAATCTAACATTCTCTGAGGAATTTCTAATATTTAAATTTAATGATTTTATTAATCCAGATTTTAAAGTTGGCTTCATATACTCAACTTCTCTCGACATAGGGTTTAAAATTTTTATCATCTCTGAATCCTTAATTGAAGGGGACACAGATTTAATATTTTCATATGAATCTGCAGAGTAATTAATTACTTCATTGAAGCCTATGGATGTCATTATATCCTTGATATCTTCATAAAAATCTAAAATAGGGTTTTCATTATATTCAGGTATGATTCCAGACAAAGGTTTAGCAGGAATAGAATCATAACCCTCTATTCTGGCAACCTCTTCAATTAAATCTTCAGGTATATTTAAATCTGGCCTCCAATATGGTTGGCTTACAGTCCAATTATTGCCATCTTTATTTTTATCTTTTTTATATGTAAATCCAAGACGATCAAATATACTTTCAATATCTAACTTAGAGTCTGTCCCTAAAACTGAATTAATTTTACTTTCAGAAATTACTAGCTTTGTATCGTCCTTCAATTTGCCTCCCTCATCCTCTACTTTTGATGATATCTTGCCTCCACAAATTTCTAGTATTAGTTCTATTGCTCTATAAAATGCTATTTCACATAACTCAGGCTTTAAATTTTTCTCAAATCTTAATGTGGCTTGGCTTTTTAAATCTAATTTAGATGCAGTATTTCTATTGTTACCTCCCTCAAAACATGCAGACTCTAAAACAATTGAGGTTGTAGAGTCAGATATACCAGATTCTATGCCTCCTTTTATTCCTGCTACTGCCATTGGGGAGTCAGAATCAGCAATAACTAACATTGATGGGTCCAAATTTCTTTCAATGCCCTCAAGAGTAATTAGCGACTCATTATTTTTTGCTCTTCTAACTTCAATTTTGCCATTTTTTACTTTTTCATAGTCGAAAGCATGCAATGGCTGCCCAAGCTCAAACATAACATAATTTGTTATATCAACTATATTATTAATTGGGTTTTCTCCAATTGATATTAATGCATTCTTAAGCCAGCTTGGAGAATCCTCTATTTTGACATCACTTATAACGATACCCATATATCTAGGACAAAGATCAGAATCGATAATTTTTATATCTAAATTATCGTTATATTCCTTACTCTCTTTAATTTTTTTTATTTCAATACTTTCTTTTAGAGTGCTTTTAGTTAATGCAGCAATCTCTCTTGCTATTCCATACATCCCAAGGCAATCTGGGCGATTTGGAGTGAGCTCTAAATCTATAATTATGTCGTTATAAATATCTTTTAAATCTTGGCCCACTTTTAGATTATTGTTCAAATCCATTATTCCGTCGTGATCATCTCCAAGGCCTAACTCAAGAGCAGAACAAATCATCCCATTTGATATCTCACCTCTAATTTTAGTTTTATTCAATGTCTCCATTTGATTTGTTTTAGGGCTAAAAAGCTTAGAACCTACAGGCGCAAAAGCAATTTTCTGATTTTTATATAAATTATTTGCTCCGCAAACTACCTTTACCTGATTTCCTCTGTCATTTACTAAAACTAAATTTAGCCTATCTGCGTTAGGATGTTTAGATACTTCTAACACCTCCCCCACAACTATTCCTTCCCAATTTCCTTGTCTCTGAACTGAATCAACTTCAGTTCCAGATAAAGTAAGCTTATGAAGAAGATCATCAATATTATTCAAATCTATATCAACATATTTTTTTAACCAATTTATAGGTGCCTTCATAAAATTCCTTCTTTAAAATTGATTTAAAAATCTAAGATCATTTGAATAAAATAAACGAATATCGTCTATATTATGTTTTATCATTGCTATTCTTTCAGGCCCCATACCAAAAGCAAATCCAGATATATTAGGATCTGTATATCCAGCTTTTTCAAAAACTTTCGGATGAACCATTCCCGCTCCAAGAATTTCCAACCATTTGCCTTCCCAAAAAATTGACATATCTACGCCAGGCTCTACGAATGGGAAATAATCACATCTGAACCTAATTTTTGTGTCATTACCGAATATTTTCTTTGCAAATTCATAAAGAGTGCCTTTCAAATCTGCAAAAGTAAGATTCTTATCTACTGCCAAACCTTCAACTTGATAAAAATGCCACTCATGAGTAGCGTCTGTAGCTTCATATCTATAGCATTTACCAGGAACTATAACTCTTATTGGTGGGTCTTGACTCTCCATTATTCTTGCTTGTACAGGCGAGGTATGTGTCCTCAACAACATCTTTTCGCCATTGCTATTCATTTTTTCATCAATCCACATTGTGTCCCACATATCTCTGGCAGGGTGATCTTCGGGTATGTTTAACATATCAAAATTATATTTATCCCATTCTATCTCTGGTCCCTCAGCTACTTGAAATCCTAATGATGAAAAAGCTTTTTTTATCTCTCTTAAAGTTTGGGTTACAGGATGGAGTTTTCCAACCTTGACTTCTCTTCCTGGTAAAAAATGGTCTAAAGAAGAATTTTGTTCTTTTTTACTTGGCTCTAAACTTTCTAAATGGTCGTTATACAGAGCCTCAAGTTCAATTCTTAATTTATTCCCCAGCATCCCCACCTCTTTTTTTAAAGACACATCAATATTTTTAATATCTTTCAAAATTAAGGATAATTCTGATTTTCTTCCTAGAAATTTTATCTTCCATTCTTCTAAATCAGGTACAGAATTACATGATTTTAAACCTAAATTAGCTTGTTTTTCAAGTTTTTTTAACTTCTCTAACAATTAATTGCTTAACCTTCCTAAAAATCCTCATTTGGCTTAATTTAATAAAAAATTAGTATATGTATATAAAATTAAGTTGAATTTTATCTATTATAGTTGAACAATCAAGTTTATTTAAGTACAATCTTTATATTAAATTAGATGTAATTTTTGTTACTCTAGTATCAAATTAGGAGGGCTTCAATGAAGTTAACAGCTTATAGCGTTAAATTAAAGAAGGTTGTGGAAATCGCAAATCCAAAAATAGTTACTATGAAGAACGGAAGAAAAGCAGTTCAAGGTGTAGCTGCAGAGGATCCATCTTCAAAAGTATTTAGAATACTAAGCGACAAGGATGTTGCAGAAGTTGAAAAGCAGATAAGTTAATTAAACTATTTATTACCTTACAATAAAAAGCGACTCACTTTTAAAGTGAGTCGCTTTATTGTTTAATATGTAATTATGGAAAAAGTTCAATTAGGAAATACTGGCTTAAATGTTAGTAGGCTCGGAATAGGTTTATCAGAAATTGGCTCCAGTGATGAGTCTGTTGCCAAAAATGTATTAATTAATGCTTTTGATTCAGGAATAAATTTTTTTGATACTTCATCTTGCTACAATAGAAGTGAAGAATTTTTCGGAAAAGTAATGTCTTCTAATAGAGATGAAATAGTTTTAGCTTCTAAATGCGGCCACGCCTCAAGATTTGATAATAATTTAGAAGATTGGAGCTACAAAGGAGTTAAATTAAGCATCGAAAGAAGCTTAAAATTATTAAAAACTGACAGACTAGATTTAATTCAGATTCATTCCTGTACACTCAAGGAATTAAATGAAGGAGAGACTTTCAGGGCAATGAGTGAAGCTAAAGAAAAAGGGAAAGTGCTGCATCTGGGTTTTAGTGGAGATAACGAAGCTGTAATATGGGCTGCAAAAAGCGGGCTATTTGATACGATTCAAACAAGTTTTAATTTAGTTGAACAAAAAGCTAGATATGAACTACTTGAAATAATTAAAAAGAATAATATAGGTCTTATAGCTAAAAGACCGATAGCTAATGGAGCATGGAGAGCGTTAGAAAACCCACATGTTCATTCTGCTCCTTCAAATTATGCAGAAGAATATTACAGAAGAGCTCAAATAATTGGTTCACAAGGGCGACTAAAAGATGAACCAGAAGACAGAATATTAACGTCTATGGGCTTTGTATTTGGCTTCAGTGAAGTAAACGTAGGAATAATAGGGACTCAAAACCCTAATCATTTGAAAAGTAACGTTAAGACATTTAATGATTCACTACCTATAAGCAAGAACACTATAAGTGAACTTTGTGATAGATACGATAATCTAGGCAAAGATTGGGAGCAAAGAACATAAATGTCCAATAAGAAAAGAATACTTACGGGAATTAGGCCAACAGGGGCATTGCACCTTGGTCATTATGCTGGGGCACTAGAAACTTGGCTTGAATTTCAAGATTCCTACGAATCATTTTTCTTAATAGCTGATTATCAGGCTCTTGGAGATAATTTTGATAATATTGAAAAAATTACTGATTCGGTCAAACAAGTAACAATTGATTGGCTTTCAGTAGGATTAGATCCAAATAAAAGTAATTTTGTAATACAAAGTTACGTTCCTGAGCATGCAGAATTGACTATGCTATTAAGCTTTGTAACCCCTTTAGGAATGCTAGAAAGAAATCCAACATTAAAAGGGGAGCTAGACCAACTATCTGTTGAAAAAAGAACTGTAGGATTTTTCAATTACCCAATGAGCCAAGTAGCCGATATTCTTTTACCTAGAGCTGACCTTGTGCCTGTCGGAGAAGATCAGGCTCCACATATTGAAATGACTAGAGAAGTTGTAAGAAAATTTAATAGAATTTTTGAGCCAATTTTTAAAGAGCCCGATATTAAAATTGGAAGGGTTCCAAGACTAAAAGGAATAGATGGTAACAACAAGATGAGTAAATCTAAGGGAAATGTAATTGAATTAAGATTTTCTGAAGATCAAGTAAATAAAGCTGTAATGTCAATGTATACAGACCCAAAAAGATTAAAGGCAACTGACCCGGGCACAGTAGAGGGCAATCCCTTATTTCAATATCATGATGCATTTAATCCAGATAAGGAAAAAGTAGAAGACTTTAAGAAGAGGTACAGGGAAGGCACAGTAGGAGATGTAGAGGTAAAAAAAGATCTAGCAGAAGCCTTAAATAATTTTCTCAGCCCTATAAGAGAAAAGAGAGAATATTATGAAAATAACCCTAAAGAAGTTGAAAATGCATTGCTTTCTGGAACAAACAATGCAAGAAAAATAGCCAACGAAACAATGAAGATGGTTAGGTCAGCAATGAAGATAGATTCATATACTACGAAATGGTAAATAATAATTCTGCTTCTCCAAATTTGGAAAATTTTAAGAGTCTATCTAGTTCTTACAATTATATTCCTGTATTTATTAAAATTAATAAAGGCCATTTTTCTCCGGTATCTGTTTATAAAAACCTAGAAAATAAATCAAACTCTTTTCTTCTTGAATCAGTAGAAGGAAATAAAGATTTTGCAAGATATAGCTTTATAGGAATAAGCCCCAAAGAAATTATAAAAACAGGTAAAAAAGAGAAAATCTCAAATATTGACCCTCTTGAAATTCTTGAAAAAAGTATGGGCAATATAAAAAGAGCTGAACTAGAAGATTTGCCACAATTTAATGGGGGGGCAGTAGGCTTTCTATCTTATGAAGCAGTAAGTTATTTTGAACCAAGTGTAAAAAAAATTAAAGATTCTTTGACCTACTTTCCTGAAAGTATTTTTCTAATAGGAAGTTCTTTGATTATCTTTGATCATGAAGAGGAAAGTATTTTTGTTGTAAGTAATGCAGATTTAAGAGGAGAAACTGATTTAGAAAAAAAATATAATTTATGTCTTGAAGAAATCGAAAAAATAATTCCTCAAATTATGGAATCCAGTACTGACGATGAAAAAACTAGTAATGAAAAAAATGAACTAGATATAGAGCATATAACCCCAAAAGAAAAATTTATGGAATCGGTAGAAAATACTAAAAAATTAATTTATGAAGGAGAAATGATTCAAGCTGTATTATCACAAAAGCTAAAGGTTAAAACCAACTCATCTCCGATAGACATTTTTAATTCTCTTAGAAATATAAATCCATCACCATATATGTTTTTACTGGACTTTGAAAACTTTCAAATAATTGGGTCATCGCCTGAATTATTAGTAAAGCTAGATAATAATAAAATTGCTGTCCACCCTATAGCTGGAACCCGTCCAAGAGGAATGACAAATAATGAAGATCAAGATAATGAAAAAGATTTATTAAGCGATGAAAAAGAAATATCTGAACATCTAATGCTTCTTGATCTAGGAAGAAATGATCTAGGAAAAATTGCAAAACCTGGAACGGTTAATGTAACTCAACAGATGGAAATAGAAAGATATTCTCATGTTATGCACATAGTATCTCATGTAGAAGCAGAGCTATCAGATAAATATAATGCATACGATGTATTAAGATCCGCATTTCCTGCCGGAACAGTAAGTGGAGCCCCTAAAGTTAGAGCTATGAAGCAAATTTCAGAAAAAGAGCCTTTTGAGCGCGGCCCATATTCTGGGGCCGTCGGCTACTTCTCTTTTGATGGAAGCATGGATACAGCTATAGCTATAAGAACAATTGTATTAAAAGAAAATACTGCAATAATTCAAGCTGGAGCAGGAATTGTAGCTGACTCAGATCCAGAAACAGAACACAAAGAATGTTTAGCTAAGATGGGAGCATTAATAAAAGCTTTAGAATATGCAGAAAAATCAGAAAATCCATAATCATATTTTTCCAAATCTAAATAAATATGAAAATCTTTCTAAAAAATATAAGTCAGTAACTTTATCGACTGAAATTTCTAATTTTAATTTTGACGGAGTTTCTTTATTTAATTATTTAAACTCTACCCAAAAAACACCCGGATTTATATTTCAGAAAATACCTACTGGAGGAAGCTCTCCTCATAAGACTATGATTGGAATTGAAATAGAAGAAACTATAGCCATAAATAATGAAAATCCAATGAAAAAGCTAAGAGAGATTCTTAAAGAACAGAAAGAGAATGTTTTTTGTGAAGGAAACATTGATCATGTCGGAGCATTCGGTTATGTATCTTACGAATCTTTTAAATATTTTGAAAAAATATCTAATCTAAAAACAGACCCTTTAGGTTGCCCGGAGTCTCTTTTTTTAATACCCAAGACAATCGCAACAATCTATCACGATAAAAATACATTAACTCTATCAACAGTTGTGTCTCGATGCGAAGGAATTGATTCTTATAATAAAGGTAAAATTAAACTTCAAAAATTAGTAAAAAGAATAAGCTCACTTAAATTAAATTTAAATAAAATTAATAATCAAATTGATAAATTTTTAAACACTGAAAGCTTTCCTTTAGTCGAAAAAGAACAATACCTAAAAAACATATCAATTATCAAAGATCAAATTATTGAAGGAGAGTTAATTCAATGCGTTTTATCACAAAGGTTTAAGAAATCTACAAATATAGAAAACAATGCACTAATTTATCATCTTTCTAAGAGTTACCCATCAGAATATATATATCAATTAGTTTGCCCCAACTTTTCTATTACAGGATCATCTCCTGAAATGTTTCTTTCTGTTAAAGATAAGGTTGCTACTATAAGACCAGTAGCAGGAACTATTGGTAATGATCCTAAAATAGATGATCATGAATTGGAAATAAAATTAAAATCTAGTATTAAAGATAAAGCCGAGCATATTATGTTGGTAGATTTAGCAAGAAACGACTTAGGAAAAGTATCTAAAAAGGGGACAGTTAAAGTTAAAAGTTTAATGGAAACTCAAATTTACAATAATGTAATACATCTTGTTTCAGAAGTAACTGGAGTAATAACTGAAAATAAAGATTCACTAGATGCATTTTCTTCTACTTTTCCAATAGGAACACTAGTTGGAGCTCCAAAAATTAGAGCATCAAAACTTATTAATGACCTAGAGCCAGAAGGAAGAGGTCCATACTGCGGGGCAATAGGATGGTTTTCAAAAAACGGAAACATTGAAACCAGCACAATAATAAGGACAATAATAAGAAAAAATGCTGAAGTTTCATTTAACGGGGGAGGAGGAATAGTATTCGACTCTATTCCTGAGGTAGAATATCAAGAAACCTTAGATAAAATGAAAGCATTTATATAAAAATGATTCTGCTATTAGATAATTATGACAGTTTTACTTATAACCTTTTTCAATACATGATTGAACTTGGAGCACAGGTTGAAGTATACAGAAATGATGAAATAGATATAAAAAAAATAGAATCTTTGAGTCCTGAAAAAATAGTAATATCTCCTGGGCCTTCAAATCCTGAAAATGCAGGGATTTCAGAGCAATTAATTGAGCACATGGCACCCAAAGTTCCAATATTAGGGGT
>MDTG01147053.1_pt1 | contig 24810 bp, 31 predicted proteins | sample 811421 | NCBI WGS metagenome assembly MDTG01 (sample SAMN05326645, study PRJNA326480) | marine metagenome | isolation source: seawater | place: Pacific Ocean: South East | collected 2011 | reverse complement strand
AATTTTAAGACAATATCTATTTTTTGTTTATATTTTTTTAATAAATCATCTAAATTCTTTGCTTGAATTAATGTTCTTGGGTATCCATCAAAGATAATTTTGTTTTTATAAGTATCATTTGAAACAAATTTTTCTATCAAATCACTAACTATTTTATCTGAAACTAATTCGCCAGAATTTATAATTGAAGAAATTTCAGATCCTAATTTTGTTTTATTTTTAATTTCATGACGCAAAAGGTCTCCTGTAGATAATTGATATAATTTAAATTTATTTTCAATAAATTTTGATTGAGTTCCTTTACCCGCACCTGGAGGCCCAAAAATAACTATGTTCATAATTTATTTACTAAATTTAGCTTTTTTAATTAATGATTCATATTGAGAACTCATTAATCTTGTTTGAACTTGTGTTACAGTATCCATTGCAACTACAACTACGATTAGCACAGATGTTCCTCCTAAATAAAATGGTATAGGATACTTTGCAATTAAAAATTCTGGCATTAAACAAACTAGAGTAAGATAGCACGCTCCAATAGTAGTCAGCTTAACTAATATACTTTCTATATATTCAGCCGTTCTTTCTCCTGGTCTTATTCCTGGAACGTAACCACCATATTTTCTTAAATTTTCAGCAGTTTCTTTTGGATTAAAAACAATTGAAGTATAAAAAAAACAAAAAAATATAATTCCTGAAGCATATAGCAGCATATAAAGAGGCTTTCCCTGAGAAAATAGTGATGAGAAATTTAAAAATGCATCAGAATCAGATAAGCCGAAATTTGAAAAAGTTATTGGTAATAATAATAAAGCAGAAGCAAAAATCGCAGGAATAACACCAGCTGTATTAATTTTCAATGGAAGATGTGATGACTGTCCTCCATAAACTTTATTTCCCATTTGTCTTTTAGGATAATTAATAAGAATTTTTCTCATTGCTCTTTCCATAAATACAATAAACATCACTGTTAAAATTATTAAAATAAAAATTCCTATAATCATTGTTGCCGATAAAGCCCCTGTTCTACCAAGCTCAAATGTTGAGGCTAATGCTCTAGGTATTTCTGCAACAATACCTGAAAATATAATTAAAGAGATACCATTTCCAATTCCTCTAGATGTTATTTGCTCACCTAACCACATTAAAAAAGTTGTTCCAGCAACTAAAGATATCATGGTCATTAATTTAAAATAAATTCCTGGGTTCATAACTAGATTACCAGCATTTTCTAATCCTACTGAGACTCCATAACCTTGAAGGCATGCTATAAAAACTGTTCCGTACCTTGTTATTTGAGTAATTTTTTTTCTTCCAATTTCACCTTGTTCTTTTAGATTTTTAAAATAATCTGATACTCCTGTAAGTAATTGCACAATAATAGATGCTGATATGTAGGGCATTATTCCTAAAGCAAATATAGCCATACGTTGAACAGCTCCACCAGAAAAAACATTAAACATTCCGAGTAAGCCTTTTTGGCTTGTTGACATAATATCTTGTAATGCAATTGGGTCTATTCCTGAAATAGGTACATACGTTCCTAATCTATAAATACACAATATAGAAATAGTAAAAAATATTCTGTTTCTTAAATCAACTGAATGTGATGAAACATTTTCTTTGATAGTATCAGTTGCCATTTTATGAAGTTTTTTCTTTAACTATATTTATTGATCCACCAATTTTTTCTATTTTTACTCGTGCAGATTTGGATATAAAATCAGTTCTAATTTTAAGTTTTGAACTTATATCTCCCTTACCAAGAATTTTTAATTTATCATATTTTTTACTAATTAACCTTTTTTCAGATAAATTTTTAATACTGATCTCGTCTTGTATATTTATTTTTTTATTCTTTATAAGAATATCTATTTGAGAAAGATTAAGTATAGCAATACTCTTCTTTACTATTTTTTTAAAACCTCTTTTAGGAAGTCTTCTATACAAAGGCATTTGACCTCCTTCAAAACTTTTGATAGCTACACCAGATCTAGACTTCTGACCTTTGACTCCTCTTCCAGAAGTTTTTCCCTTGCCTGAACCAATACCTCTACCAACTCTAAGTTTGGAATAGTTAGTTTTGACCAAAGTATTTAATTTCATTTTAATTTTCTCTTTGTTTTATTATTTCTGATATTTTTTTACCTCTTATAGCAGATAAATATTTAGGTGAACTTTGACTTTTTAAACCTTCCATAAGGGCTTTTAAAACATTGTGTGGGTTCGCAGACCCTAAAGATTTTGCAACAACATCTTGAATTCCAAGTACCTCACACACAGATCTCATTGCACCACCGGCAATAATACCTGTTCCGGTTGGAGCTGCTCTCATTAAAATTTTTCCAGATCCACTTTTTGAATAAATATCATGATGCAAGGTCCTTCCATCCTTTAAAGGTATTTTGAACATATTTCTTTTTGCAAGTTCACTTGCTTTTTTTATTGCATCAGGGACTTGTTTTGATTTACCTTTTCCAATACCAATTGATCCTTTTTGATTCCCCACAACAACCAAAGCTGCAAAGCCGAATCTTCTACCTCCCTTTACAACTTTTGTAATTCTATTTATTGCTACAAGCTTTTCTATAAATTCACTATCTTTCATTAAAAACTCAATCCATTTTTTCTTAAAGAGTCAGCTAAAGCTTTAACCCTGCCATGGTATTTGTATCCTCCCCGATCAAAATATACTTTATTGATTTTCTTTTCTGTTGCTCTTTTGGCTAAAATTTCACCAATAGCTATTGATAAATCAGTTTTATTCTTTTTATTTTTTTTCATATCTTTTTCTGTAGATGAAGCTGAGACTATGGTTTTGTTTATTTTATCATCAATTATTTGTGCAGAGATATTTTTCAAAGATTTAGAAACAGTTATTCTAAATCTATTCATACTAACTCTTTTCAGTTTAGTTCTATTTCTTTTAATACGTCTTTTTTCTGAATTTTTTTCTTGCATTATTATTTTTTCTTTCCCTCTTTCCTTAAAACATATTGATTTTTCTCTTTAATTCCTTTTGCTTTGTATGGCTCAACAGGTTTTATTGATTTTATTTCAGAAGCAGTTTTTGAAACAAGCTCCTTATCTGATCCAGTAATATTTATTTTTGTTTGTTTTTCAACTTTTATATTAATACCTGTGGGAACTTTATATTTAATTTCATGACTAAACCCTAAGCTAAGTATTAAATCTTGACCTTTTAGATTTGCCCTAAAACCTACACCGTTTAATTCTAGGTTTTTTTCATGGCCTCTAGTAACTCCTAGAACTGCATTGTTAACCAAACTTCTATATGTTCCCCATAGGACTGAGATATTTTTTGTTTTTTTATTTGGTAAAATTTGAAATTCATTTTTTTCGTTTGTTTTAGATGTGAATAGTTTTTCATTAAATTGGATCTTCTTTGAACCTTTTGGTCCAGAAACCAATAAATTTCCATTTTCAAGTTTGACACTTGACTCTTTTGGTAACAAGATAATTTTTTTTCCTAGTTTAGACATTAAAACACCCTACAAATTACTTCGCCACCAAGATTATTTTTTATTGCATCACTATCTGACATTACACCTTTGCTTGTAGAGACTATTGCTAATCCTAATCCACTATGAACACGGGGTATGCTGTCAGCTCTTGAATAAACTCTTCTACCTGGTTTTGATATTCTCTTAATTTCTCTGATAACAGGTTGTCCTTCATAATATTTAAGATCTACAAGAATTAATTTTTTATTTGTTTTGTCTTTATCAATTTTAAAATCAATTATGTAACCCTCTTTTTTTAAAACTTCTAAGATTTTAGATCTAAAACTTGAGAAGGGTATATTAATTTTATTAAGGGATCTCATTTGCCCGTTTCTTATTCTTGTCAACATATCTCCAATTGGATCTACAAAAGTCATTTTTCTCCTTACCAGCTAGACTTGGTCATACCAGGAATTTTCCCTGATGATGCCATCCGTCTTAAAGCTATTCTTGATATCCTTAATTTTCTATATACTCCATGTGGTCTTCCAGTAATTTCACATCTATTTCTTATTCTAATTTTTGAAGAGTTTTTAGGAAGTTTAGAAAGTTTTAGTTGAGCAGCAAATCTCTCATTTAAGGGTAGTTTTCTATTATTTACTATTGCTTTCAATTTTTTTCTTTTATTAAAAAACTTCTTTGTCATTTTTATTCTTTTCAAATTTCTTTGTACTGCACTAGTTTTGGCCATATTTTATTTCTCCGATTTATCTTCTTTTTTAAACATTTTTTTAATTTTTTTCTTTTTTTTCTCAGTATTTTTCATTATTGGAAAGTTAAATTCTTTTAATAGAGTCAATGTGTTGTCTTTAGAATTACTTGTAGTTGTTATTGTAATATCTAACCCTCTTATTCTATCAACTTTGTCAAAATTTATTTCAGGGAAAATTATATGTTCTTTTATTCCGAAGCTAAAATTTCCAAACTTGTCACAACTACTATCTTTTAAGCCTCTAAAATCTTTTATCCTAGGAAGAGCTATATTTACTAGTCTATCAATGAACTCATACATTCTATCATTTCTTAATGTTACTTTTAATCCAGAGTTGGCCCCTTTTCTTGACTTAAAATTTGAAATAGATTTTTTAAATTTAGTTATCAAAGGATATTGCCCTGCAATTGCAGAAATGTCTTTTATACAAGTTTCTAATATTTTCTTATCTAACGCATCGGCACCCAAACCCATATTTAAAACAACTTTTTCGATTTTAGGAACAGCATTAGTATTTTTAAAATTTAACTTTCCCATTAAATTCTTAATTATTTCTGTTTTATATTTTTCTTTTAATCTAGGTATCATTTTTTAACTTTCTTTTTACTATCATCAAATTTTTTTAAATTTGATAGATGTATAAATCCTTCTTTTGTAATTATTCCCCCTTTATTCTCCTTCGTTGCCTTTTTGTGTTTTTTTAACATGTTAACTTCTTTTACTTTTGCTAAATTTCTTGATCTATCAATTTCTATAATGTCTCCACTTTTTCCCTTATCCTTACCAACACATACTTTAACTTTTGTACCTTTTTTTAAAAACATAATTATATTACCTCTGGTGCTAAAGAAATTATCTTAGTCTGACCTTTGGATCTTAACTCTCTTGTAACTGGTCCAAAAATTCTAGTACCTATAGGTTCGCCCTTTTCATCAGTTAAAACCACAGAATTGCTATCAAATTGAACTTTTGATCCGTCTTTTCTAAAAATTTCCTTTTTAGTTCTAACAACTACAGCTTTATGAACAGACCCTTTTTTTACTTTGCCTCTTGGTAAAGCATCTTTAACACTCACCACTATTAAATCACCGATACCAGCATATCTTCGTTTTGATCCACCAAGAACTTTTATACATTCTACTCTTTTAGCTCCTGTATTATCTGCAACCTGTAACTCTGTTTGAACTTGTATCATTTTTCAATAACCTGCCATGTTTTAAGTTTTGATATTGGTTTACTTTCAATAATTCTTACCAAATCGCCTTCTTTAAATTTATTTTTTTCGTCATGGGCGTGATATTTTTTTGATCTAGATATTACTTTGCCATAGAAAGGATGCTGAAATTTTCTTTTTACTTCAACAACAACTGTTTTATTTCCTTTGCTACTAACTACTTTTCCTTTTAAAATTCTTTTCGTCATTTTTTAGCACCTATAATATTATTGTATAGTCTAGCAATATTTTTTTTAATTGTTGAGTACTCTGCTATATTTTGTAATTGACCATTGATTTTTTTAAATCTCATATTAAATAAATCTTTTTTCAACTTCTCAATTTCTCTAGTTGATTGATCTTTTGTTAATTTTTTAATATCTTTCTTTTTCATTTTTACCTTTTAATAAATTTAGTTTTGATAGGTAATTTTGCTGAAGCTTTATATAACGCTTCTCTTGCTACTTCTTCGGAAACTCCATCTACTTCAAATAATATTCTACCTGGCTTTACTCTGCATGCCCAATATTCTGGGGATCCTTTTCCTTTTCCCATTCTCACTTCTGTTGGTTTTTTTGAAACAGGTATATTTGGAAAAACCCTTGACCAAACTTTACCTGTTCTTTGCATGTGTCTTGTAAGTGCAACTCTAGCAGCTTCAATTTGTTTTCCAATTATTCTCTCTGGTTGTATTGCTTTTAAACCGTAGGTTCCATAATTCAGAGTGGTTACTCTGGTTGCTTTACCATGAATTCTCCCTTTGTGGGCTTTTCTATATTTACTTCTTACCGGTTGTAGCATTTTTTACTCTTTCAATTTTTTGTTTTTCAATATCTTTTAAAAAAATTTCACCTTTGTAAATCCAAACTTTAACTCCAATCATTCCGTAAGTAGTTAAAGCTTCTGCTTCAGAATAATCAAGATTTGCTCTAAGCGTATGCAAAGGAATACTTCCTTCTCTTAACCATTCACTTCTAGCAATATCGTTTCCGGCTAACCTGCCACTTACACAAACTTTAATTCCTTTTGCTCCTAATCTCATTGTACCCTGCATTGCTCTTTTCATTGCTCTTCTGTAAGCTACTCTTTTTTCAAGTTGTTGTGCTATGTTTTCAGCTACAAGATAAGCATTCAGTTCCGGTTTCTTAATCTCTTTTATATTCACAGAAACTTCGTCTTTAGTAATTTTGGAGATTTTTTTCTTTATTTTTTCTATATCAGAGCCTTTTTTTCCAATAACAAAGCCAGGTCTTGATGTATGGATTGAGACTGTACATTTTTTTGATGATCTTTCTATAACAACTTCAGAAACACCAGCATTTTTAATATTGTCTTTTATAAAGCTTCTAATTTTATAATCTTCGATTAAATATTTGCCATATTCAGATTTTTTTGCGAACCAAATAGAATCCCATGTTCTATTTACGCCAAGCCTAAAACCAACTGGATTAACTTTTTGTCCCATTATTTTTTAACCTCTTTTTTTTGAATATTTTGTTTTTCTTCCAAAATTATAGTAACTCTACTAAATGGTTTTTTTATTGCAGCAGCTCTACCTTTAGCCCGTGGTCTAAATCTCTTCATAACAATAGATTTTCCAACATAAGCTTCTTTTACATACAGATTGTCAATATCGTATTGATAATTGTTTTCAGCGTTTGCTATAGCTGATTTTACAGTTTTCTTTATATCTTCAGCAACTTTCTTTCTTGTAAACTCAAGATCTCTTATGGCGATATCAGCTTTTTTCCCTTTAATGAAATTTAAAATTAGATTTGCCTTTCTTGCTCCAGATCTAACATTTTTATTTATTGCTTTAACTAAATTATTTTTTTCCATCGTCTTTTCCTTTTGCAGGTGCTGTTGAAGCTGCTTTAGGTGCTGCGCCTGGTGCTGCTTTTGGTGCTGCGCCTGGTGCTGCTTTTGGTGCTGAACCCGATGCCGCAACCGGGGCTGCTCCTCCTTCTGCTGCAGCTTTTTTATCAGCTGGAGTATGCCCAGAAAACTTTCTGGTAGGAGAAAATTCACCTAGTTTGTGTCCAACCATTTCCTCTGAAATAGTAATTGGAATAAAAGTTCTTCCGTTATGAATTAAAAAGCTATGTCCAACAAATTCTGGAATAATTGTTGAATTTCTTGACCAGGTTTTAATTGGTTGTTGCTTACCCTTATCCTTCAATTTATCAACTTTTTTGAGCAAACTAGGATGAACAAATGGACCTTTCCAAATACCTCTTGTCATTATTTATTCCTTTTCTTTCTTCTTGATATAATTAATTGATCACTTCTTTTTGGTTTTCTCGTCTTTAATCCTTTTGCTGATTGTCCCCAAGGAGAAACTGGATTTCTTCCTCCAGATGTTTTTCCTTCACCTCCGCCGTGAGGATGGTCTACTGGGTTTTTTGCAACTCCTCTAACCATTGGTCTTTTACCTTTCCATCTGTTTCTACCAGCTTTTCCAATTTGAATATTTTTTTGGTCTGGATTTGAAACAGTTCCTATTGTGGCTTTGCATTTGGCTCTAATTTTTCTTGTTTCGCCAGAAGATAATTTTACAATTGCATATTCATTGTCAAATCCAGACAATGTTACAGATGCTCCAGCTGATCTTGCCAGTTTTCCACCGTTACCCTCGATTAATTCAACATTGTGCAATAACGTACCCGGAGGTATGTCTTGAAGAGGCATACAGTTTCCAACTTTAATCTCTTTTGAATTGCCTGATACTATATTATCGCCTACTTTTAATTCTTGTGGGCAAATTATATAATTTTGTGTTTTGTCCTCATACTTTATTAGAGCAATGTAGGAAGTTCTATTTGGATCATACTCAATTCTTAGTACTTCACCTTTCATATCAATTTTATTTCGGTGGAAATCGATAAGTCTATATCTTTTTTTATGACCTGACCCTTTTGCTCTCGATGTTATTCTACCTAAATTATTCCTTCCACCTGAAGAGTTTTTACCTCTAGTTAAAGATTTAACGGGAGAACCTTTCCATATATTTTTTCTATCAATAAGAATAGTAGTTCTAGTTGATTTTGTATATGGTTTGTAAGTTTTTAAACTCATTTTTAAACTCCTGATGCTAAGTCAATACTTTGACCTTTTTTTAAAGTTATAACTGCTTTTTTAAATCCCTTTTTAATTCCCAATTTACCTCTAACCATTTTAGTTTTAGGTTTTTTGTTTATTGTATTAACTTTGAGAACCTTAACTTTAAATATTTTTTCTATATTTTTCTTAATTGATTCTTTTGAGGCATTTTCATGAACTTTAAATATAACTTTATTTTGTTCTGATAAACCGGTTGCTTTTTCAGTAATAACTGGAGATTTTATTGAATCAAGATAATTAATTTTTTTCATTTGCAAACCTTTCTTCAATTTTTTTAATAGAACTTTTTGTAAATAATACATTCTTAAACTTAATCAGATCATAAACATTAGTTCCCTGTTCACTTATAAGTTTTACATCAGGTATATTTCTTACAGATTTATGAATATTCTTTTCTGTTTCTTTGTCAGTTACTATTAAAACATTTTTAATATTGTTTTTTACTAAAAAGTTATTAAAAACTTTAGTTTTGTTTATTTTCTTTTTAACATCTTCTAAAATAAACAATTCTTTGTTAATATTTTTTTTAGAAATAGTTTGAGCTAAAGCTAATTTTCTTATTTTTTTATTTATATTTTTTGTCTTATAATTATCACCTTTTGGTCCATGAGCAATTCCTCCACCAACAAAAATCGGCGCTTTTCTACTCGAATGTCTTGCTCCACCTGTACCTTTTTGTGCATAAATCTTTCTTGTCGATCCAATTATCTCATTTCTTTGTTTTGTCTTAGCAACTCTCTTTTTTGATCTATTTAATTGCCAATCTACTACATACTTTAAAAGTCTATTGTTTACCTTAAGCCCGATCAAATTATCTGATAATTTAAGCACTTGTGACTTGTTTTGATCTTCAATATTTAAAATTTTTATACTCATAAATTATTTCTTTTTTTGTTCTGCTTTTGCAGGATCTTTTTTGTTATCTGGTTTTTTTTCTGCTGGTTTTTTTGCTTGATCTTTACTTTTTGACTCTTTTTTAACAGTTTCCTTACCTTCTTGTGCATACTTTTCTTTAGATGTCTTTCTGTTAAAAGTTTTTATTGATTTTCTTAAAAAAACTAATGAATTTTTTGATCCAGGAATTGATCCTTTAATATAAATTAAACTATTTTCTAAATCAGATTTAATCACTTCAAGATTTAAAATTGTTCTAAATTTTGCACCCATATGACCTGCCATTTTTTTTCCTTTAAAGACTTTTCCGGGATCTTGTCTTTGGCCTGTTGATCCATGTGATCTATGAGACACAGAAACACCATGAGTAGCTCTCAAACCAGCGAAATTATATCTTTTCATTACACCTGCAAAACCTTTTCCTATTGTTTGAGATTTTACATCAATAAATTTTACGTCCTTAAATGTTTCTAAACCTATCTCGTTTCCAGTTTTATATTCTTCTGGTTTTTGAATTCTGTATTCTTTGATAATTTTTTTAGGCTCAGTATTCATTTTGGAAAAAAAACCTTTCATTTGATTTGTAAGTTTAGAACTTTTTTGTTTAATAAAACCTAATTTAACAGCGGAATAACCATTTTTTTCCTTAGTATAAACATCTAATACTCTCCCCTTTTCAATCTTAACAACGGTCACAGGTATAGAAATACCAGAGTCAAAAAACTCTCTTGTCATACCGATTTTTTTTCCTACTAATCCTACTTCCATAATTATATTTTAATTTCTATATTTACTCCTGAAGCGAGATCAAGTTTCATCAAAGCCTCTACTGTTTGCGGAGTTGGTTCAACAATATCTATCAATCTTTTGTGGGTTCTTGTTTCAAATTGTTCTCTACTCTTTTTGTCTATATGAGGTGATCTAAGGACAGTAAATTTTTCAATCTTTGTTGGTAAAGGGATTGGGCCTTTTACTTGTGCACCTGTTCTTTTAGCAGTATTCACAATTTCCTGAGTTGATATATCAAGAATTTTATTGTCGTAAGCTTTAAGATGTATTCTAATATTTTGTTTATCCATTTTTATGCCATTTTCTTTGTAACTTCGTCCTGTACATTTTGAGGAACTTTTGAGTAGTGATCAAAAAACATAGAATACTGAGCTCGACCTTGTGACATCGATCTAAGATTGTTTATATATCCAAACATATTTGCTAAAGGAACCATCGCGCTAATCACTGTAGCATTACCTCTTTTATCTGTTGTAGATACTTGACCTCTTCTACTGTTTAAATCTCCTATAACGTCTCCCATATAATCTTCGGGGGTTATCACTTCAACCCTCATAACGGGTTCTAAAAGTTTTAATCCGGCCTTAGTACATGCATCTTTAAAACAATGTCTTGATGCAATTTCAAAAGCTAATACACTAGAATCTACATCGTGATGTAATCCGTCTACTATTGTTACTTTATAATCAATTAATGGAAATCCTGCTAATATTCCGTTGTCTGCAACACTTTCAACTCCCTTTTCAACACCTGGGATAAATTCTTTAGGTATTGATCCCCCTTTAATTTTATTTTCTACTTCTCTGCCTTTACCAGGTTCAAGAGGTTCTACATTAAGTTCTACTTTAGCAAATTGTCCAGCACCGCCACTTTGTTTTTTATGTATGTAAACATTTGAAACTGGTCTTTGGATTGTTTCTCTGTAAGCTACTTGTGGTGCGCCTATATTCGCTTCAACCTTAAATTCTCTTTTCATTCTATCCACAATAATATCCAAATGTAATTCTCCCATGCCTTTGATTATAGTTTGTCCTGACTCCTCGTCAGATGTAACTCTAAAAGACGGATCTTCTTTTGCTAATCTACCTAGGGCTTCGCCCATCTTTTCTTGATCACCTTTGGTCTTTGGTTCAACTGCAATTTCAATAACTGGGTCAGGAAACTCCATTGGCTCTAAAACGACAGGATTATCTTCATCAGATAATGTATGGCCTGTAATAGTGTATTTAAGACCAGCTAATGCAACTATATCTCCAGCATTTGCCTCTTTCACATCTTCTCTACTATTTGCGTGCATTAACAACATTCTGCCAACTCTTTCTTCTTTATCTTTTGATGTATTATAAATTCCGGTTCCAGATTTTAAAGTTCCAGAATAAATTCTAATAAAAGTCAACGAGCCAACAAATGGGTCATTTGCTACTTTAAAAGCTAATGCCGAAAATGGTTCGGTATCTTCAAATTTTCTTTCGACTTCGTCTTTGGAATTAGGCTTTGTACCCTTTATCGAGTTTAAATCTTTTGGGCTTGGAAGAAAATCCACCACTGCATCTAAAAGTGGTTGTACTCCTTTATTTTTGAAAGCAGATCCAGTTAGTACAGGTACAAAATCAAATTTTAAACATCCTTTTCTTACGCAAGAAATTATATCTTTTTCTGATATATCTTTACCATTTAAGTAATCATCCATTAATTTTTCATCTTGTTCTACAGCGGTTTCTATAAGTTCTTTTCTGTATTTTTCTGCTTGTTCTTTTAGATCTGAGGGTATTTCTACATATTCAAATTCTGCACCAAGTTTTTCATCTTTCCAAATTACTGCTTTCATCTTTACAAGATCAACAACCCCTTTTAAAGAGGCCTCCATGCCTACAGGAATCTGCATTACTAAAGGTTTAGCTCCAAGTCTATCTTTGATCATTTCAACGCAATTAAAAAAATCTGCTCCAGTTCTATCCAATTTGTTTACAAAACAAATTCTTGGTACTTTATACTTGTCAGCCTGCCTCCAGACTGTTTCTGATTGAGGTTCTACTCCAGCAACTCCATCAAAAACTGCAACGGCTCCATCCAATACCTTAAGAGATCTTTCAACTTCAATAGTAAAATCTACGTGGCCTGGTGTATCAATAATATTTATTCTGTGTTCACGCCAGAAACAAGTCGTTGCTGCTGATGTTATTGTAATTCCTCTTTCTTGTTCTTGTTCCATCCAGTCCATCGTTGCTGCACCATCATGGACCTCCCCTATTTTGTGACTCTTTCCTGTGTAATATAAAATTCTTTCTGTGGTAGTAGTCTTACCAGCATCAATGTGAGCCATAATACCAATGTTTCTATATTTTTCTAATGTATGTGATCTAGCCATTTTGTTACCATCTAAAGTGAGCGAAAGCTTTGTTTGACTCCGCCATTTTGTGAGTGTCTTCTCTTTTTTTAACTGCAGAACCTTTGTTTTGCGATGCATCCATTAATTCATAAAATAATTTATCTGACATTGTTTTGTTTTTTCTTTTTCTGGATGCGTCTAAGATCCATCTTAAAGCAAGAGCCTGAGATCTATTACTTTTAACTTCTACTGGGACCTGGTAAGTAGCACCACCTACTCGTCTAGATCTTACTTCTAAATTAGGTCTTACATTACTTATAGCGCTATTAAAAACTTTTAAAGGATCATTATTTTTTGTTTTAATTTTATCTAGTGCAGAATATAAAATTTTTTCTGCCACTGCTCTTTTTCCATCATACATTATTGAATTTATAAACTTTGATACAATTTCTGAACCAAATTTAGGGTCTGGATAATTTTTTCTTTTAGGAGCTCTTCTTTTTCTAGACATAATATTATTTATTTTGGTTTTTTTGCTCCGTACAAAGATCGTCTTTTCTTTCTTGCTGTTACACCTTGTGCATCAAGATTACCTCGTAAGATGTGATATCTTACTCCAGGTAAATCTTTTACTCTTCCTCCTCGGATTAAAACTACAGAGTGCTCTTGTAAATTATGTCCTTCGCCAGGAATATAGGCTGTTACTTCAAATCCATTTGACAATCTAACTCTTGCAACTTTTCTTAGGGCTGAATTAGGTTTCTTGGGTGTGGTTGTATATACTTTAATACAAACACCTCTTTTAATAGGTTGTTTTTCTAAGGCAGGCACTTTGTTTCTAGACAAAGGTCTAACTCTTGGTTTTCTTAATAATTGACTTATCGTTGGCATAATCTAATTCATTAATTTTGAGTAAAAGAAAGCTGGCAGGAAAATTCCCAAATTTTTAGTTATTGTTTAAGGCCAGTATTAACCTTACTTTTAACTATCAAAATTGCGCTAAACTAACATTGAAGGGTAAAAAGTCAATGCTTAATAAAATCAAAAAAGCTAATAATGCCAGGGATTTTAAACTAAGATGTGCCTTCGGACTGTTGATTTTCTAATTGCTCTTTTTCTAATTGTTCTAGTCTAATCTTGTCTTGCTCTTTAGCCAACTTGTTAAGTTTATTTTTTGTAAAACCAGTACCCGCTGGTATTAATCTACCAACAATTACATTCTCTTTCAATCCTTCTAAACTATCAGTTTTTCCTTTTATTGCAGAGTCAGTTAATACCCTAGTAGTTTCCTGGAAGGATGCGGCTGATATAAATGAGTTAGTCTGAAGAGAAGCTTTAGTAATACCTAACAATATTCTTTCTCCATCAGCAGATTTTTTATTTTGTTTTTTTAATTCATCATTAATTTCATCTAGCTTTATTCTATCAATTATTTCTCCGCTTAAAAGTTTTGAATCTCCAGATTGCTTAATTTCAACTTTTTTCAACATTTGCCGAACTATTGTCTCAATATGTTTATCATTTATTACAACACCTTGCATTCTATAAACTTCTTGTACTTCACTAACAAAATATTCAGTTAAAGCTTCAACACCAAGAATTCTTAAAATATCATGTGGAGCTGGACTGCCATCTAACAAATATTCACCTTTTTTAATTTTTTCTCCTTGATTAAAATTAATATGCTTTCCTTTAGGAATTAAGTAATTAGATGAATTTCCATCAGATGTGACTATAGAAATTTTTTGTTTTCCTCTTACTTCTTTTCCAAACTGTATTGTCCCGTCATTTTCTGCAATAATAGCACTATCTTTTGGTCTTCTAGCTTCAAATAATTCAGCAACTCTTGGTAGTCCCCCTGTAATATCTTTGGTCTTAGAGGTTTCTTTAGGTAATCTTGCTAAAACATCTCCAGCAGATATTTTTTGTCCATCTTTAATTGAGAGAATTGAGTCAGGAACTAGATAATATCTCGCTTCATTGCCATCAGCTTTTTTTATTACCTCTCCGTCAGAGTTTCTTAATGTTATTCTAGGTTTTAAATCAGAATTTTTTGACTGAGATCTCCAATCTAAAACTGACTTAACAGATATTCCAGTTGCATCATCTAAAGTTTCAGCTAATGATGCTCCTTCAACTAGGTCCATGTAGTTTGCTGTACCACTTGTCTCAGCAATTACAGGGAGTGTATAAGGATCCCATTCACATATTTTTTTTCCTTTACCAACTTTTTCTCCATGTTGATAGAAAATTTTAGCACCATAAGGAACTTTATACAAAGCTAACTGTCTTGCATTAGTGTCTTCTAATGATAGTTGGGTATTTCTACCCATAACTATTGTATTATTTTTTGAATCTTTTATTAGGTTTTTATTATTAATTTTCAATATTCCTTCATTAACTGAAATAATTGCTGACTCTTCTTTTATCTGAGCAGTACCACCTACGTGGAAAGTTCTCATGGTTAACTGGGTTCCTGGTTCTCCGATTGATTGGGCTGCAATCATACCAATTGCCTCGCCTATACTGACTAATTTACCTCTTGCAAGATCTCTTCCATAACATGTTTGGCAAACTCCTCTTTTAGACTCACATGTGATTACAGAGTAAACGTTTATTGATTTTACTCCTGCTAAATCTATAAGTTCACAATCTGACTCATCAATTAATTTCTTTTTCTTTATAATTATTTCTCCTGTGATTGGATGTTTCACATCATGCGAAGGAACTCTTCCTAATACCCTTTCAGATAAACTTACTAAAATATTTCCACCTTCAATAATTTCAGAAAGTTTAATAGAGGATTTTGAATTGCAATCGTTGATGGTCACCTGAAGATCTTGTGCAACATCACAAAGCCGTCTTGTTAAATAACCTGAGTTTGCAGTTTTTAAGGCTGTATCTGCTAGCCCTTTTCTGGCACCGTGTGTTGAATTAAAATATTCTAGTACAGTTAATCCCTCTTTAAAATTTGAAACTATTGGTGTTTCTATTATCTCTCCTGATGGTTTTGCGATTAGCCCTCGCATACCTGCTAATTGTTTCATTTGTGCTGGTGAGCCTCTTGCTCCAGAATCAGCCATCATAAATACTGAATTTGTCTCAATTCTTCCATCTGGATATTTTTTTTCTGCTGAAGAAATTTCTTTCATCATTTCGTTTGCAATCGAATCCGTACATTTAGACCATACATCTACTACTTTGTTGTATTTTTCTCCTCTTGTTATAAGTCCGTCTTGATACTGTTTTTCATAGTCTTCAATTTGTTTTTTTGTTTGATTTACAAGTTTCTCTTTGGTTTTGGGGATTATTAAATCATTTTTTCCAAAAGATATTCCTGCTTTAAATGCATGTTTAAAGCCTAATTCTTTTATATTATCACAAAAGATCACTGTTTGTTTTTGTCCACAATACCTATAAACAAGATCTATAATCTCAGAAACTGCTTTTTTCGTTAATAATTTATCCACGAAGGAGAATTTAATCTTGTGATGTTTGGGCAAAGTTTCTGAAAGCAAAAATCTACCTGCTGTACTAATATATTTTTTAGTAATTTTTTTTCCATCTTTATCTACTGATGAAAACTGAGATACAATTTTTGAATGTATACTTATTAATTTTCTCTCTAAAGCATTATTTATTTCTTCTACATTTGAAAATATTCCAACAGGTTTTTCTTTTTCAGTCTCTTTTGATTGGGATAAGTAATATATTCCAAGTACAATATCTTGGCTGGGAACTATTATTGGTTTTCCATTTGAAGGGCTTAAAATATTATTTGTTGACATCATTAAAACACGTGCTTCTAATTGTGCCTCTAGACTTAATGGAATATGAACTGCCATCTGATCACCGTCAAAATCTGCGTTAAAAGCAGCACAAACTAATGGATGTAATTCAATCGCGTTACCCTCGATTAGTTTGGCCTCAAACGCCTGTACTCCTAATCTATGTAAAGTGGGAGCTCTGTTAAGCAAAACAGGATGTTCACGTATAATATAATCCAAAGAATCCCAAACTTCACTTCTTTGTTTTTCAACCATTCTTTTTGCTTGCTTAATTGTTGTTGCTAAACCTAATTTTGCTAATCTGGCATACAAAAAGGGTTTAAAAAGTTCTAGAGCCATTTTTTTTGGCAAACCACATTGATGTAGCTTAAGTTCTGGTCCAACAACAATTACTGATCTTCCAGAATAATCAACTCTTTTACCTAACAAATTTTGTCTAAATCTTCCTTGCTTACCTTTTAACATCTCTGCTAAAGATTTAAGAGGTCTTTTACCTGTGCCTGTTATGACTCTGCCTCTTCTTCCATTGTCAAATAATGCATCAACTGACTCCTGTAACATCCTTTTTTCATTTCTAACTATTATTTCTGGAGCTTTTAGATCTAAAAGTCTTTTTAATCTATTATTTCTATTTATAACCCTACGATAAAGGTCGTTAAGATCAGAAGTAGCAAATCTTCCTCCATCTAATGGTACGAGAGGTCTAAGCTCTGGTGGAATTACAGGTACAGTAGTCAAAATCATCCATTCAGGTTTATTTTCAGACTCTATAAATGAGTCTAAAAGCTTTAATCTTTTCAGAGTTCTTTCTTCAGTAACTTTAGATTTTGTATTTTTAAGAGAGGTACTTAGCCTTTCTCTTTCTTTTTTTAAATCAACGTTTATTAGTATTTCTCTAACGGCTTCGGCACCTATTCCAGCTGTAAATCCGTCTTCTCCATACTTTTCTTGTGCTTTAATATATTCTTCTTCATTAAGTAATTGACCTTTTTTTAACTCTGTCAAACCCGGTTCGATTACAATAAAACTCTCGAAGTATAAAACTTTTTCAACATCTTTTAATTTCATATCTATTGCTAATGAAATTCTGCTAGGTAAAGATTTTAAAAACCATATGTGAGCTACAGGAGAGGCAAGATTTATATGTCCCATTCTTTCTCTTCTTACATTTGACTTAGTAACTTCTACTCCACATTTTTCACAAATAATTCCTCTAAATTTCATTCTCTTATATTTTCCGCAAAGACATTCATAATCTTTTACTGGTCCAAAAATTCTTGCACAAAACAAACCATCTTTTTCAGGTCTGAAAGTTCTATAATTTATAGTTTCAGGCTTTTTAATTTCGCCAAAAGACCAAGATTTTATTTTCTCAGGGCTTGCTAAAGTAATTTTAATATGATTAAAATTTTTTTCCGATAACGACTGTTTAGTTTCTTTTAATAGTTGTTTACCCATTTTTAATTAAGTTCTATATTTAATCCTAAAGCTCTTATTTCTTTAACTAATACATTAAATGACTCTGGTATTCCTGACTCAAAATTTTCATCGCCTTTAACTATTGTCTCATAAACTTTTGTTCTTCCAGCTACATCATCAGACTTAACTGTCAAAATCTCTTGTAAAGTATATGAAGCCCCATAAGCCTCTAGCGCCCAAACTTCCATCTCACCAAATCTCTGGCCTCCTAGTTGGGCTTTTCCACCCAAAGGTTGTTGAGTTACTAAACTGTATGGACCAGTAGATCTTGCGTGTATTTTGTCCTCAACTAAATGATGTAATTTAAGCATATATATAATTCCTACAGTTATTGGTCGATCAAATTTTTCACCTGTTCTTCCATCCCAAAGATTTGTTTGGCCTGTGTTTGGTAAATTAGCTAACTCTAACATTTTAGTTATATCTTCGGTTGAAGCACCGTCAAAAACTGGAGTAGCTATTGGTACGCCATTAGATAAATTGGTACAAAGCTCTTTCAATTCTTTTTTATCAAATTTTTTAATCACTTCATTATAAAGGTTTTTGCCATAAATACCTTCTAATGTATTTGTTAAACTTGCTTCATCTTTATTATTAAAATATTGATTAGAAATTTTTCTAATTTTATCACCTAGTTCTGAACAAGACCACCCAAGATGTGTCTCTAAAATTTGACCAACATTCATTCTACTAGGAACGCCTAAAGGATTTAAAACTATATCTACTGGTTTACCATTTTCCATATAAGGCATATCTTCGACAGGAACTATTTTACTTATAACTCCTTTGTTTCCATGTCTTCCAGCCATCTTATCTCCGGGCATCAATCTCCTTTTGACAGCAACAAATACTTTTACAACTTTCATAACCGTAGGTAATAAGTCATCCCCTTGTTTAATCTTTAAAACTTTATCTTCAAATCTTAGTTCAATATCTTTTTGAGCACTATCAAATTGGTCTTTTAACTGTAAAATTTTATTATTTATTTCTTTATTTTTAAACTCAAGTTTCCAATACTCTTTAATGTTTAATGTATCTAAAGCTTCCTTGTCTAAAGAGGATCCGGCTTTAAAACGCTTATAACTTTTTGATAATTCCTCTTTCCTCAAAAACTCATTGAGTCTCAATTTAATGTTTCTCTCAAGAATTTCTTCCTCGACTTGTTTATCTTCTTGTACAGATTCTATCTCAGATCTTTCTATTGCTATTGTTCTTTCGTCTTTTTCTACTCCATGTCTGTTAAAAACTCTAACATCAACAACTACACCTCCACTTCCAGGGGGTAATTTTAATGAACTGTCTCTTACATCTGTAGCTTTTTCTCCAAATATCGATCTCAAAAGTTTTTCTTCAGGACTTGATGCTGTTTCTCCTTTGGGCGTAACTTTTCCTACTAAAATATCACTCGGATTAACCTCTGCTCCAATATAAACTACTCCTGACTCATCAAGATTTCGTAAACTTTCTTCGCTTACATTGGGTATATCTCTAGTTATTTCTTCTGTTCCAAGTTTTGTATCTCTAGCCATTAGCTCATGTTCTTCTATATGAATTGATGTAAAAACATCATCGGTTACACATCTTTCTGATATAAGTATTGAATCTTCAAAATTGTATCCTTGCCATGGCATGAATGCTACAGTAACATTTTTTCCAAGAGCAAGTTCTCCAAGTTTTGTTGCAGGACCATCGGCAATAATGTCTCCTTTTTTAATAACATCACCTACTTTAACTAATGGTTTTTGGTTAATACATGTATTTTGGTTTGATCTTTGAAACTTCAATAAATTATAAATATCTACACCAGATTTTGATAAATCTTTCTCTTCAGTAGCCTTAACAACTATCCTTTTTCCGTCAATTTTATCAACCAGTCCATTCCTTTTTGCAACAATTGTAACTCCCGAGTCTAATGCAACATCACCTTCTATTCCTGTACCCACAAGTGGAGACTCCGGTTTTAATAAAGGAACAGCCTGACGCATCATATTTGATCCCATTAAAGCCCTATTTGCATCATCATTTTCTAAAAAGGGTATTAAAGATGCTGCAACAGAAACTAATTGTTTTGGAGATACGTCAATGTAATCAATATTTTCTCTTCTAGACAAAATAAAGTTTAATCCTTTTCTGCAAGAAACAAGTTCTTCGATAAAGTTATTTTGTTCGTTCACTGGTGAGTTTGCTTGTGCAATTGTATATTTTTCTTCCTCTATGGCTGATAAATATTCGATTTTTTCTAAAATTTTTCCGTTAGAAACTTTTTTATATGGGCTTTCAATAAATCCGTATTTGTTTACCTTAGAATAAGTTGCTAAACTATTAATAAGACCAATGTTGGGTCCCTCTGGTGTCTCTATTGGGCATATTCTACCATAATGAGTTGGATGAACATCTCTAACTTCAAATCCAGCTCTTTCTCTAGTTAATCCGCCCGGGCCTAGTGCAGAAACTCTACGTTTATGAGTAATTTCAGAAAGTGGATTAGTCTGATCCATAAATTGTGATAATTGAGATGTCCCAAAAAAGTCTTTAAAAGAAGTTGTTATAGGTTTTGCATTTATTAAATCTTGGGGCATAGCAGACTCTATTTCTAATAGAGTAGACATTTTCTCTTTAATTGTTCTTTCCATTCTAAGAAGTCCTATTCTGAATTGATTCTCAACTAATTCTCCAACGGATCTAACTCGTCTATTTCCTAAATGGTCAATATCATCAACTTCTCCTTTACCGTCTCTAAGATCTAACATGAATTTAATAATTGAGATTATATCGCTCGTAGTTAAGACTCTTGTAGTTTCAGGTGTTTCTAAATCTAATTTAGCATTAAGCTTAACTCTTCCAACATCTGAAAGATCGTATCGTTCATTATTAAAATATAAATTTTTAAAAACATCTTCAGCAATTTCAATGCTTGGAGGCTCGCCTGGTCTTAGAACTTTATAAATATCGTTAAGTGCTTCTTTTTTATCATTATTTTTATCTAATTTGATAGTTTCAAAAATATATGGACCTCTTAAAATTGTGTCTACATTTGCTAAATCGAGTTTATATTTTTCTGATAACAAGATTTTATCTAAAGTTTCCTTATCGATATTAAAACCAGATTTTAAAATTAAACCACCATTTTTATCTTTAATATCCTCTTTAATATATTTTCCTATTAACTCCTCTTGTGTAACAATTATTTCTTTTAAACCTTTTTCTTTTAAACTTTTAGCTAAAACAAAATTTAACTTTTCACCTTTTTTTAAAATTTTCTTTTTATTTTTTTTATCAATTAAATCAAATTGTAATTTTATTGGTCTTTTGTATTTTTCTGGGTCAAAAATTGATGACCATGTAGAAGTTGATTTTTCATAGCTATAAGTATTATAAGAATAGAAGGTTTCTAAAATTTGCTCTCTAGTTTTACCTAAAGCATAAAGTAACGTAGTAATCGGTATTTTCTTTTTTCTATCAATTCTGAAATATAATATATCTTTAGGATCAAATTCAAAATCTAACCATGATCCTCTCCCTGGTATAATTCTGCAGTTGAATAATAATTTACCGCTCGAATGGGTTTTTCCTTTATCGTGATCAAAGAATACTCCTGGACTTCTATGCATTTGATTTACAACAACTCTTTCAACGCCATTTACTACAAATGTGCCACTTGGAGTCATTAAAGGAAGATCTCCTATAAAAACTTCTTGTTCTTTTGCTGATAAAATCTGCTTTGTATTATTTGTAGCATCAATATCATAAACTACTAATCGTAGTGTTGCTTTCAATGCTGCTGAATATGTTAGGCTTCTTTGTCTGCATTCGGTAACATCAAATTTGGGCTTACCTAATCTATAAGAAATAAATTCTAGCGAAGATTTCTCTGACGCATCATTAATAGGAAAAATACTTTCAAATACTTTTGTTAGACCTTTATTATAGATAGATTTTTTTTTATTATCTGACTTTAAAATAAATTCATTGAAAGAATTTTTTTGAACTTCAATTAAGTTTGGTATAGATAAGGTTTCTTGTAATTTTCCAAAGTTTTTCCTGATACTTTTCTTTTGAGTAAAAGATAATTCCATTCAGCAACTAATATTTTCTAGACGGAAGTAATTCCGTACTATTTTAATTCTACTTTTGCTCCAGCAGCTTCTAACTTCTTTTTAGCTTCTTCTGCGTCTTTTTTAGGTACACCTTTTTTAACTTCCTTCGGAGCGGCCTCGACTAAATCTTTTGCTTCTTTTAAGCCTAACCCTGTTAAGGCTCTTACTTCTTTTATAACATTAATTTTTTTATCTCCCGCTGAACTTAAAAAGATTGTGAAATCACTTTTTTCTTCGGCAGGTGCAGCTCCTGCAGCTGGTGCAGCAGCAGCTGGTGCAGCGGCTGTAACTCCCCACTTTTCCTCTAATTGTTTTGAAAGTTCAGCAGCTTCAACTACTGTTAACTTTGAAAGTTCGTCGATAATTTTATTTAAGTCAGCCATTTGATAAATTGATTTGATTTAATTTTTTTTACTTTTCTCGTGCGCCAAAATAGCAATTTTTGAGCCAGGTGCAAGTAAAATACTTATAATTTTTTGAGCTGGAGTAGATAAAATACCTACTATTTTAGCCCTAGCTTCATCTAAAGTAGGTAGTGTGGCGATTTTAGCCACATCCTCGGCTTCTAAAACCTTTCCATCCATAAAACCTGCAACGATTTTTAAATGGGATTCTCCTTTTGCATATTTTGCTAATATTTTTGCAGACATAATTGGATCTGATGAGATTGCTGCAGCCGTAGGTCCTGTGAAGAATTTTTCTAAATCTTTACACTTTGTTTCTTTTAAAGCAAGTTTTGTAATTCTATTTTTAGTTACTTTAAAGAAAATTCCACTTTTTCTCATTTCATTTCTTATATTGTCTAGTTCTTTTACATTTAAACCTTTGTAATGTGCAATCATTACAGCCTCATTTGAAGAAAAAACTTTTTTCATTTCTTCTACATAATTTTTCTTTTGTTCTTTTGTCATCATAATTTAAATATCCTTAAAACCTATCTTAAAAGATAGCCCCATTGTAGAAGATAAATATATATTTTTAATATTTTCAGAATTAAAAGTCGATGATTTTTCTTTTTTTAAACTTTCAAAAACTGCTTTTAAATTTTCATAAATTTGTTTAGTAGAAAAATTTTTTCTACCAATTGAAATACCAACATTTCCATGCTGATCATTTTTAACTTCTATGAGTTTATTTTTAATTTTATTAACTGTTTCAACAATTTCATTAGATACTGTTCCTAATTTAGGATTAGGCATCAAACCTTTGGGTCCTAATATCTTTCCTAACTTTCCCATTTTTGCCATCATAGATGGTGTACAAATTAATTTATCAAAATTAATTTTTCCTTCAGAAATGTTTTTTATTAAATCATCTGAACCAAAAACATCTGCAGCACTTTTTTTGGCATCTGCTAATTTATTTTCATCACATAAAACAGCAACTTTAATTTTTTTTCCATTTCCATTTGGTAACTCTACAGCTGTACGGATACTTGACTCGCTAGATTTAATTTTTTTAAGATTTATTTTAAAAGATATATCAATTGACTCGACAAACTTTGCATTTGCGTGGGCTTTGACTTTATCAATAATTTTTTCAACAGAAGAAAATTTTTCTTGATTCACATTAGTATCTAAAAGCTTTTTATATCTTTTCGAAATTTTTCTCATTTTATTTTTTTACCTCAATACCCATTGATCTTGCTGACCCGCATATAATTTTTGTTGCTTCCTTTATATCATGTGCGTTTAAATCTTTCATTTTTTCCTTTGCTATAGCTTCAGCTTGCTTCATTGTAATTGATCCGGCAATAACTCTTCCTGGTTCTTGCGATCCGCTCTTTAATTTCGCAGCCTCTCTAATAAAATGTGAAGCAGGAGGTGATTTAATTATAAAGTCAAATTTTTTGTCCTTGTAAACAGTTATTACTACTGGAACAGGTTTTCCCATAAATGCTTTTGTCTTTTCATTAAATGCTTTACAAAACTCCATAATATTAATTCCTCTTTGTCCCAAAGCAGGACCAACTGGAGGTGCTGGATTAGCCTGACCACCTTTAATTTGAAGCTTTACATATCCTGCAATTTCTTTTGGCATTAATTCTTCTCCACTTGATTAAATTCTAAATCTACTGGTGTAGGTCTTCCAAAAATTGAAACTGAAACTTTAAGTCTTGATTTTTCTTCATCGATCTCCTCTACTAAACCACTAAATGATGCAAATGGTCCATCACATACTCTTACCTTTTCCCCTATTTCAAAAGTAATTCCAGCAGATGGATTTGCTTCTGACTCACTTAATTGGTTCATAATTTTTTTAACTTCATTTTCAGAAACAGGGACTGGTTTACCCTCGGGACCCAAAAATCCACTAACCTTTTGGATGTCTTTAATTTTATGATAGATTTGTTTATTCAAATCCAATTTAACTAAAACATATCCTGGAAAATATTTTTTTTGTTTTTGAGTTCTTTTACCCTTTTTTACCTCTGTAACTTTATGTGTTGGAACTAAAACTTCACCAAAATTTGCCTCTAGTGAATTTTTTGAAATTATATCTTTAATTGCGTCTGCAACCTTGTTTTCAAAACCAGAGTATGCCTGAACAATATACCAATTCATATTAAAAATTAATTGTTAAAATTAAATCCAAAAAAAATTTTAAGATTTGATCTAGTATCAAAAAAAAAAACTGCAGCCAGACTTGCTAATACAAAAACCATTAGTGAACCTGTTACAGTGTCTTTTTTTGTTGGCCATGTTACTCTAAAAGCTTCCTGCTTAACCTCTTGAAAAAATTTTAATGGATTTTTCATAATTTTTTTTTGGCAGGAGCGGAGGGAATCGAACCCACAACCTCCGGTTTTGGAGACCGGCGCTCTACCAATTGAGCTACACTCCTATGGAGTTTACTCTATAATTT